>ERZ651776.60-NODE-60-length-151079-cov-5.348048_pt1 | contig 151079 bp, 133 predicted proteins | sample MGYA00514761_ERZ651776 | MGnify/ENA metagenome assembly ERZ651776
ATTTCAGAAAATATAGGCCAGAAACCGATCCAAAACCAATCAAAGATTCGTTTGAATAGAAGATTTATTTTTCATACAACGAACTCATGGGGAGCCCTTCAACTCGTATACAATCTCAAGGTGACCCTTCCGATTAGATACGAGCATAAGAGGGGTACCCTATGATTCAACTTGAAGCAAAGGGTTAGCTAAATCTTAAGGGGTTCAATCAAGAAAATTAATTTTAATTATTAAAATTATGTAGTACTTTCTTCCTTAGGAAGTAAGCCAAACAAACTCATCAAACATGGTAGTAAGATAATACTGGAAGCTAGTGCTAAAAGGATCGCAATAACAAAAGCTTGTCCGAATAATCTCAAAGGCAATAATGAGCTTAGATTGAGTACTGCAAATCCTCCTGCAGTAGTTAGTGCAGCAGCCATCATAGCCCTTCCAGTAGTTGCATTAGTCAAAGAAACCCAATTTACTATTCCTGCAGTTGGATTATGTTCAATCTCTTCATCCATCCTTGTTACAAAGTGAACAGCATAATCTACGCCTAAACCTAAAGTAAGTGCTCCTATTGTTACTGTTTGAGAGTTTAGTTGATATCCGAACCAACCCATTAATCCATACACCCATACAACAACTATTGCAAGAGGTAGCCACATTACGAATCCTTTGAGCATTCCTCTTTGTGGAGTTTCTTCCCTTGAAACATTGATTACAACAAGCATAAGTAAAATCACTCCTGCAACTATTCCTGTGGATGCTACAGCAGATCTTGCCACATCTTCACTTATTTGAGCAAGAATTAATCCTCTTCCAGATACTTTGTATTCTCCTCCATTTGCATTCAATCCATTATCTAATCCTGTTACAAAATCAACTGTTTCTTGCCAATCTAAAGATGGTGCATAGAAACTAATCACAGTTTGTTTGAAATCTCCCCTTAGATATCTAAAAGTCAAGTCTTGATTAGCATCAACCCAATTTTGTAATTGTAACCACTCAGGACTATCTGTATCTAAAGTATCTAATATTGCTCTTAATTCACCATCTCTAGTGGCTTCTAATTCTAATAATTCCCATACACCCGTTTGCTCAGAAATACTAGTATCAGCATCTAAAACAGACATTGCTTCAAGATAACTAGCTCTTCCAGTATCACTGAATACTTCTGTATTAATTACAACATAAAGAGGAGCAGTATTTTGGCCAGCAAAATCATCACTCAAGACAAGAAAATCAGCTACAACCGGAATTTCTTCATCTAACTGATCTCTGAAATCAAAACCAATTTCTAGTTGGGATATTCCTGCACCTATCGGTAAAGAAATTAGTAAAGCAGCGATAATGACAGTCATTGGATTGAGCGCTTGCTCCCCAGACCAAATTGAAAATTTACTTTCTTCAATTTTAACAGATTTTGCAATAGCAATCTTTTGAGGCTTTAGAATTGTTAGTAATGCTGGTAGGGCAGTAATTGAAAGTAGGTAGATGAAAAATAATCCAACTGCGATTACTGTACCAAATACAACTAAGAAATTTTGAGCTGATAATCTAAAACTCAAGAATCCTACCATATCTGTAAAAATTGCAACAACTAATGCTGCAGAAGTTAGCACAGTTCCGGTTTTAATAGCCTTAGCCCTTGCTTCTGCAGAAAAATCAGCCATAGTTTCTTTTCCTTCTGAATCTAAATTTGCTAATTCTTCACGATAACGTAAAACAACGTGTAATCCGTAATCAACACCTATCGCTAGAAGTAATATCGGTATACTATTCATAGCACCATTAAATTCAAGTTTTAGTATTCCTGCAACTCCATAAGTTGCTCCAATTGCTAATAGAGTTAGGAAAATAACAATACTAGTATCTCTTACACTTCTGAATTGTCTCCACAATATAATTCCAAGAATTACAATCGATGCACTGGTAAGAATGCCAATCTCAGCACCAAGATTACCTGCTTGTTCTTCTGCAAATCTATTAAATCCAAATACAGTAATTGTACTTCCATGGGTTTCTTGTAATGATTCTTCTAATCCTACTGTCATTTCACTTATTATTGGTGAAACTTCAGTATCTAACTCCATATTGTGAACTGATGGCTTTGTATCAATTGCTAAAGTTACTAATGCTATATTTGCTTCAGACCAGGGATTATCTCTTGATTCTGCAGGGAACATGCCCATCATTCCAGATCTCAAATCTATTTCTTGAAGCGCACTTAATGGAGCTAAACTGGCCATTGCTTGTCCTTGTAGGGGGGCAATTGATGCATTTTGCGTCTCATCCCTATTTTCAGTAAGGCTAGAAACCATGCCAATCAAAATTCCAATCTTTTCCGCATTATTATCTCCTGAATCCATTCTAGTTTGCCATTCACCTGGCATTCCAACATTCCAATTGTCTAAATCATCTGAATCAGGATATTCTGTAGATGGCATAGTTGACATAACAATCATAGCTTCAGAAATAGCAGAACTCAGATTCGCATCTTCAGCCATTGTCACGTTCATCAATGCAGTTGAAACTGCATCTGACCAAGTATCAGATCCTGGATCTTGTATTTGTTGCCAAAAAATAACTGAGCTTGCAGGACCTGAATTTGGTGATCCTCCAAATAATCCATAATGATAATCAATCATTTTTGAATTTTCTAAATCTCCTGTATGAGTTAACATATCAGATTCTATATTTGCAAGCAGGTTCCATGTTGCTTCATTTTCTAAATCTCCAGCTTCAAATCTAACAATAGATCTGACTAAATCTACATCTACTGTATATGTATCTTCTAATTCATAGAGTAAATTTGTAGTTTCATTATCTGGATAAAAAGCATCTTCAGAATTATCAAAAACTATGTATTGAGCAAATGAAGATAAGGCTAGAATACCTATTATAGCTACTACAATTACAGTTTTTGGTTTGTCTACAGACATCTCACTTAAAGTATCAAATGGGTTTTTCATGCAATTATTCCTCTGGATTTTATTACTTTCAATGCTTTATTTACGTGACCAGTTACTCCTAACTGACTGGTGTGTGCAAAGGCAATAATCCCGGCCGGGTCTATTACGAATGTAACTCTTGCCCGCAAAAAGCCAAAGTCCTTCTTCAATTTCAGTGATTTAGCTAATGCTCCACCCTTATCACTTAATAGCGGATATTGTAATTTATATCTCTTCTTGAATCGCTTATGGGATGAGACAGAATCTGAAGAAACACCGTATAGTAAAATTCCTGCTTCACTAAATTTCTCATATCTATCTCTGAATGAACATGATTGTAATGTACAACCTGGAGACTCATCTTTTGGATAAAAGAAAATGACTGTCCATTTATTTTCTAAATTATCATTAGATATTAGATTATTTTCATCATCATAAGATTCAAAATTAGGGAATTTAGTTCCTAAAAGATATGCATGAGCATCAGCCATTTATTTATCTCCACTTACCTAGAGAATCACTTAGTGCTGATTGAAGATCTGTATGAATAAATTCATATCCCGATTCTTGCAAATTCTTTGGAAGTACTCTTTGACTATCTAATGTGAGTCTTGCTCCCATTTCTCCAAACATAATTTTCATCATAAACCCTGGAAGAGGTGCAAAAGCTGGCCTTCTCAAGACTCGACCTAGATCCTTGGCAAATTGCTTTTGCCTTACTGGATTTGGAGCTGTTAAATTATATTCTCCAGATACTCCCTCACTCATCATTAAGTGATACATGGAATATATTTGATCATCCATTGAAATCCAAGACATCCATTGCTTTCCACTTCCTATAGGTCCTCCACCGCCCATTTTAGCGGGTAACAACATTTTACCCAAAGCTCCACCGACTGCAGAAATTACAATACCTGTTCTCATGTGAACTGTCCTTATTCCAGCATCCTTAGCCGGATTTGCACTATTTTCCCATGCCTTACAAACATCAGTTAGGAAATAACCATCTTCTCCACTAGTACTACTCTCATCTAATTCTTCATCTCCACGATTTCCATAGTAGCCAATTGCACTAGCCATCATGAATAAGTCAGGCTTATTTTCAAGACTTGCTAATGTTTTACTTAGTAATTCAGTACTATTCACTCTACTGTCCCTAATTGCTGCTTTTCTCTTTTTACTCCATCTCTTATCGCCTATTCCTACGCCACCTAGATGGATTACTACATCAAAACCTTCCAATTCTTTTGCGTTTATTTCACCTTTATCAGGATTCCAAGATATTTCATTTTTATTTGAATCGGCTACTCTTCTAACTAATCTCCAAACTTCGTGATTTCCTGTATCTAAGAAAGCCACTAATTGAGTTCCTATTAATCCAGATGAGCCTACTACCAATATCTTCTTTCTTGGCATATCAAGAAACTTAGCATGATTATCTAAATCTCTTTTCAAACGAAACTCTCTTGCCTTAAACATAGATGAAATACGTCCTGTAACTAAAGATCCTCCTAGTACTTTGTCAACTAACATTCCCAATGGTCCGAATGGGACGCTATATGTCACATCATCAACAACAGTAGTAACTCCATTTTCCTCTTTTAGATAGTGATCATGATCCCATTTCCAAAATGGCCCCTTGACCATTGTATCTGCAAAGTAGTTTGGCTTATCATATCCAGTATGTTCTGCAACCCATGTTAAATTGATGAATGGAGCACCTGGTGCTGGAAATTTGAATACTCTTTGGGACCCTACTTCTAGTGAATCATCAGCCCTTACTTCTTGAGCAACTTCCCAAGGAGGCATTAATCTTCTGAAAGACCCTTCATGCTCAAACCAAGCAAATGTAGTATCTATATCCGCATTAACAACAGTTTCATGTTTGTAGTTTGTTGGCATATCATAACCTCTGTATTTCTTTTGGTAGTGGGGCGTTTTCTGACCAGCGATTTATGTAATTTTTGAGTTTTAATTTCCTTCTTGCACTCTCAGTTGTCATATATCGAACCTTTCCGAATACTGGCCTTTCAGGTCCCCAAGCCCTATCATGACGTCCTAAAACCCAGAATATTCCGGTGTATGAATTTGGATCTCTTCCATCTAGGGCCCATCTGTCATTTATTCGAATCATCCAATCAGCAGCAGTATTCGGATTGGGAGCCCACTCTAAAATTTTCTTACCCCAAACCATTCTCATATAATTATGAATTATTCCAGTTCGTAAAAGCTCTCTTTGTGCTGCATTCCAAACATCATTGTCTGTATTTGCATTTTCAATATCTTCGAATGAGTAAGACTCTCGATCATCATCAGCATGCTCACTCAAAGATTTTTTAGCCCAATTTGGTATTGAATCAATGGATTTGTGATCTCTTCTGTAATGTGCAAAGTTGAATCCTAATTCTCTCCAAGTTATTATTTGGTCAAGGAATGACTCTTCACTTTCAGATAAGCCCCACCACCCAGCACGAGTACCTTTACCCATATCTTCGAAACATGTCATGTCATATGTCCATTTACTTCTTTCAAATAACTGAACAACAACTTCGATAGTTGATAAGTGCCCAAAATGGAAGAATGGTGAAAGTGTACTGCCCGCCGGATCCTCTGTACTATTTCTACCACTAGAATATCTTTTTAGATTTATTTCTAGAAAAATTTCCATTCTCCTTTTTGCTTCAAAACGCCCACCTGGTATTTTTTTTACTGGTTTCACTTCGTGATCAATATCCAGAGGCGCCATTGCTTCTTGTGATATTTTTCCCGTTTCTGCAACTCTCCATAACCACTCTAGAGGAGTAAATTGAATTTCTATTGCAGTAAAAAGAGAAACCATTTCTAACTCATCAATCATTAAATTTTTATCAACGTCTTTCATTGAATTTCTTAAAGGTAAGTTTAGAAGAGCATCTGCCATACTTCTTTGTACATGTTTTCTAAATGAGTAAGCGGTTAGATGTTCTTTACCTGCCCATGACATTGGTAAAATTCCATTTGAATCTGCTGCTTCTAATTGTACCTTACATATTACGGCGGCCCTTTCCATTACTAATCTTGGTAGATATGTAGGATAATCATCTATTATAACCGCACAAGCGTGACCTGATAATTTCTTTAGTAGATCCACTCCATCATCTTTGTGAGTTTCAACCCAGGGTAGATATGTAATCTTATTTTTTGCAAATACTTTAGAATTATCAAGCATCCCTTGAACCGTGAAAGCCAATATTCTCTCATTAGCCCATTCGTGCCTAATTGACATACATTCTACTACCATGATTGGTTTTTCCATTTCTAAAGATAGCTCAACCGCTCTATCCATGGCAGAATTATAATGAAATCTTCTAGAAGATGTCATCCAATATAGTATAAAATCTCCTTTTGCGTTAGTTTCAAGGGAATTTAATTTACGAATCCTTGATGCTTTTTCCTGAGTCATAACCATTTGAACAACTACCTACAAGTCCCATCTACTTTCTATTCACCTATAAGTAGGTGTTTTCAAATGTTCAAAATTATATTTGTAATGGAAATAAACATCCTTTCATAAGCAGGAAGTTTCGCTCAGCAAATATGACTATCCAATTTAGGAAAAGTGCTGAACCAATAGATATTGAAGCCGACGCCATGCTCCCAACCGAGCATGGAAATTTTAGAATAAGGGTCACTGTAGACTCCAAGGGTAAAGAACACTCCTTGCTTTACACAGGTGATTTAGAATCATGCCACGCTCCTTTAGTTAGAATTCATTCAGAATGCCTTACCGGAGATGCGTTTGGATCTCTGAAATGTGACTGTGGACCACAACTAAGATTATCTATGCAAAAAATCCAGGAAGAAGGAACAGGAGCTATTCTTTACTTACGACAAGAAGGCCGTGACATAGGACTTCACTCCAAAATTAAAGCATATGCATTACAAGATAAGGGATACGATACACTAGATGCAAACCTCGCCTTGGGCTTACCAGCAGATGCAAGAGAATACTCAATAGCAGCTACCATGTTGAAGGAAATGGGAATATCTAAAGTGCGCATGATGACCAATAATCCTCTCAAAGTAAGGGGATTAGAAGAGAACGGGATAGCAGTTTTAGAGCGTAAAGAACACATAAGTGGAATAGGACAATTTAACAAAGATTATCTCGCAACCAAGAAAAGTAGAATGGGCCACATGCTCTAAAATTTGGAGTAAATTCTATTAAAATTTAAGGAGAATGTAATATGACATCATTAATCGGATCAATAGCACCAACGTTTGCACTAAAAACTAGTGATAATGAAGACTTTTCATTATCAGACCTAGATGGTCAATGGAAAGTAATTTTCTTCTATGCAAAAGACGGCTCTCCTACTTGTAAAAGAGGATGCCTTTCTTTCAAAGACCAGTATGATTTATTCCGCTCGCTGACTCCTCCTGTAGAAGTTATTGGAATAAGCCAAGATTCAGTCGAACAACATAAAGAATTCAAAGAAGAATTAAAATTGCCCTTCACATTACTTTCAGACCCTGGAAGAAAAGTAGCATTAGAATATGAAGTGGCTACTCACCTTGGAGTATTTCCTGCAAAATCTACTTTCTTGTTAGGTCCTGATAATACCATTCACCATGTTTACGACTGGCTATTCAGGCCTAGAACTCACGTTGCAAAGATACTTTCTGCAATGAGTGATGTTACAGATGGGACGGGTTTCTGATGAATTGGACCACATTATTAGTTGATGCTGGCCTCTCAGAAAGAGAAGCTGAAGTAGTAATTGTCCTCTCAACTAAATCTAATCTCAAAGCAAGTGAACTAGCAAAAGAACTCGGAACAACTCGATTGGATGCTTACAATTCTCTTGAAAGATTACAAAGCACAGGATTAGTAACTGTTACTGTAGACAGGCCAATGAAATTTTCAAGTCCTCCATTAAAAAATGTATTAGAACATCTGATTAATATCAGGAAGGAACAACTTTCTAAGATTCAACAAGGGTTTGAAGATATAAAACAAGGTAATTCACAATATGTACAAGAAGATGTAACAGAATCAGCAGAAGTAGAGCCAAAATTTGCTGTATTGAAGGAAAGAATTCATATCTTTACAAAGATGGAAAAGATGGCAAAAGATTCTCAAGATTCCCTTATCCTGACATTAGGTAAGTTTGGAATATTGCACTTATGTAGAAGCACAGCTCTTTCCGAAGTCAATAAGGCCGCACAACGAGGAGTCGAAGTCAGAGTCATAGCTCAACTAGATCGTAGAACAATTCGATTCTTCTCGGAGTTAGATCCTTCAATTTCAGTCCGTCATAGTGACGATTTAGAATCCCAAGGCACAGTAGTAGATTCTTCAGAAGCGATTCAATATCTAAATACAGAAGAAAATCCGGTAGGTCGTGGAAAAACTGATGCAGCTTTATTGATTGAATCAGCACCGTTCGCAGACTCACAAAGAAATCTAATAGAAAGTATTTGGGAAGAAGCTATACCATTCGATTTAGCGTCAAAAAGATTCACTGAAGAAAGAATTGTTGATCCTCTCAAACTAACATTAGACGGTGGTTCGTTCTTGGATAGAATTCGTGATGTTCTACAAATATCTGATGAATTACCTGAGTCAGACTCTCCATTCAATCTCGATGCTTTCATGGCTTCTGGATTAGAAATAAGTGATGCAAGAAAGAAGTTAGGAACTGGAGGAATCGCTAGTCTTAGCACATTCGGAATTGATGTGGGATCTCTTTTGCGTCAAGTTGGAAATAGAATAGGTGAAGAATTAGCATTTAGTCTAAGAAAGATAGATGGGCATGTAGAATTTCTTAGTGAAATGATGGATTGGTATGAATATGCTGGTTTAGGTGAATTAAACTATGATTCTGACCCTACTTTCCATATCAAAGTACACCTATCATCCAATACAGATAATTCGGAACAACTTCCTTTGTGGGAATTAGACGATGGTATAATTGAAGGTACATTGATGACTAGATATTCAGCAATAAATGAAGTATCAATTGAAAGAATTCAATCCCCAGAAAATTCTGATGAATTTTGTAGATATAATTTGATATTATCTGACGATAATTAGATTTAGTATCTTTTTTTATTACTATCAGTTATATTCTATTACATTTGGAGAAGTAATAATGAGGTTCTTTACGTTCAGTCGCTTTATGTATCAAATCCTCAGGAAAAAAGAGGCAAATCTAGCTTGGATTCAATCTCAAGGGCTTCTTGCAGTAAAATTATCACAAATATTTGCACTAAGGCCAGATTTACTATCAATTGAAAAATGTAAACAACTTCAAACACTTTATGGACAAGCTTCTACAATTCCAACTGAGAATGTTCAAAATATATTGAAAAGCAAAGCGTCTATGAAATTTCATGATTCTATTGAATGGTTCGATGATACTCCATTAGCTGCAGCATCAGTAGGGCAAGTTCACAGGGCTCGACTAAAAACGGGTGATGAAGTCGTTGTAAAAATTATAAAAGCAGATCATAAGAATAAATTCCAAAAAGATGTCTATAGGATGAAGAGATGGCTAAAAATTCTAATATTGTTTTCGCCCAAATTAAGAAAAGTTGGTAACCCAATTGCTCTATTGAATCACGTTGAAGATTATACTTTGAGAGAACTTAATCTAAATAATGAAATTAAGGGCGGAAATAAATTAAAACAAATTCAATCCGATTTAGAAGAGAATTTTCCAATGCCAAGACTCAAATTTCCAAAATATTATGAAGAATTATCAAATGAAGATGTTTTAGTATCAGAATTTATAGATGGAATAACATTAGAAGAAGGAATTAGAGCGCAAAATCTAGATTGGGATTATCTAATTGAATTATTTAGAATCCATGGAGCATATATGTTTGGAGTCGGAACCTTCCATGGTGACCTCCATCCTGGTAATTGTATAATTGATAAAGATGGAAACTTTGTATTCATAGATAATGGTGCGATTTGCGATTCTCCAAAACGTATCAGCCTCTCCCTTTTCAGATTCTTTGAGCACCTATCTGCTGATTCTAAAGATGATGCATACGAAGCTCTACTAGCTCTAGCCGAATCACGACCTAGTGAAAATAAAATTATTAAATTTAAAGGCAAAATGTCTGATATTTATGACGGATTCGAAGACAAATCAGTTGGAGAACAAAGTCTCACAGAAGTTATGATGAAAACAGTGAGGGCAGCAGTAGAAGAAGCGGGTGCAGATTTTGGAGAAGAAGCATTCCCCATCATTAGATCACTCATGTACATGGATGGATTAGTAATCCGAACCCATCCAGATGTAAAATTAATCCATGAAATGGGCCCATCTCTGGATGAGTTCAGAGAAGGATTAGGATTAGGAAAGGAGATATTGGTATGACAGAATCAAAAGTTGCATGGGTGATAGGAGCTACTGGAGGAATTGGTAAACATGTCGTTTCTAATTTGAATGATAATGGTTGGACAATAGTTGCGAGTGCTAGAGATGAGAATAGTCTTAATGAATTATCAAATGATAAAGACATCTTCACAATGCCTGTAGATGCAAGAAATGAAGTAGAAATGCAAGAAACTGCTAAAGCAATAAAGCAGCAACATCAAAAAATTGATGCTGTAATTCTAGCCGTTGGCTCAATTTTCTTACGTCCAACTCACGCAACAACTTCTGAACAATTCATGGAAACAATCAATCAAAATCTTTTGACAGCTCATAATACGATTAGCTCAACTGCTAGAATAATGATGAAAGATAAGGGTGGCAGGATAATACTATTTTCTTCAGCAGCAGCTACTGTTGGTATGCCTAACCATGGTGCAATTGCAGCAGCCAAATCTGGTCTTGAAGGTTTAGCAAGGGCAGCTGCAGCAACATATGCTAAAAGGGGAATAAGAATTAATGTTGTATCTCCAGGACTAACCGATACTCCATTATCTGCAAATCTATTAGCTTCAGATGCAGCAAAAGAAACAAGCAACAAAATGCACCCAATTGGAAGATATGGAATGGCTTCTGAAGTTGGAGATGTAGCTTCTTGGTTGGCTAGTGATGCACCAGATTGGATCAGTGGCGAAACTATACATGTCGATGGTGGATTGTCAAACCTAAAATAAATAATATGAGATAACTTCTATTTTAATGATGCAATTCTATCAAGTCACATATAATTAAAAATAATCAAAATACCATCCAATAATGTAAAAAATAGGAATTAGTGGAAGTATCTTTGTTATCATTGGCTTCAACCAATCTCTCCACCACCATCTTTTATCCAATCGTCCTAATGTTATTTCATAAAGAAAATTTGTAATATCGCCTAAGAAATCACTATTTTCCGCATTGGCCATAATAACTTGGGAATCGTATCTTCACTTTAATACAATATGTATTAATTTGATTTAAAACAATTTTTTACTAATTAAATACTTTAAATATTAATTCATCATCGTCTATTCATGCATACGGCAGCTAAGATTACACTTGGTCTAGGAGGAGTCATTACTTTACTTGGAGTAATATTTACAGTTTCTGGAGGTTATGCTATAGATAATTTGGAAGATATAGATATAGAAGATGTGAGTGTTTGGAATGGAGAAGAAGGAACTTATAATTTTGATAACAAATATATGCTAATATATGTTAGAGATAATGTTAGATGTGATTCATTCACATTCTCAATGACTGATGATTCGGGAGAATACCCATATGAAAATGATGAATGTACGAAAGACGGCTCAAAGCCAGCAGAGTATCTAGATGATCCTGAGGGATGGTACCACGTAGGTTCAGTAAATACTACTGGAGAGTATGTTATTGAGGCCAGCTCAGAAGTTTATCTTGTAACTGGATCTGCTATCTTTGGCGAAATTTTGACAGAAGCCGGTGGAAGTGTTCTTACCGCATTAGGGGGCATATTTCTTGTCTGTTGTGGAATATTATTCTTAATTCTTGGTGGAATTTTTGCCCTATTTTTGGGGACTGATGATACTTCTGTTGGTTTGGTTGCTGGACCTGGAGGATTTACAACATCCTCTATCCCTACAACTTCAATAAACACGCCTGATAAACCTCCAACTACTCCAATAAGTGATACTGAATCTAGCTATTGGGAAACAGATTAGATAAATTACATAACTGAGTAATTTAATTAAATATCAAATCATCAATATCTTCAGAAGTTATCTTACAAAAATCACCAATATCTAATTTATAATCGCTTAGTACCATATTCTCGGTTGATAATCTGTGTATTGCCACCACTTCATTTCCTATTGAATGAAACATTCGCCTAATTTCTCTTTTCTTACCCTCATCAATGGTTATTTTAACAGTATAATGTGTAATATCACTGACTTCTGCAGGTCTGGTATAGTATTCTTCGGTTATATCATGATCTCTAACAATAATTTTAACTCCCTTTCTGATTAGACTAATTTGCTTTTCAGAAATTATACTTCCAGTCTCTACAAAATAAGTTTTTTTAATATTTTTATTTGGATCTGTTATTTTATGAACAAGTTTACCATCAGTAGTTACTATTAAGAATCCAGTAGTTTCTTCATCCAATCTTCCTACTGTAATTAGGGACTCATATACAGTTGGCTTTACAGAATTACGGAATATCTCATATACTGACTTCTTATCCAACTCTCGTTCATGTGAATTCAATCTAGAACATATATATCCATCTGGTTTATTGAGTAAAAAATATACATTTTCAGTAGGTAAATGTAATTCTTTATTTTTGTACATCACAGTTTTTTTATTAGTATTAAATTCAAAACTAATATTTTTTACAAGTGAACCATTTACAGTAATATCTCCATCCCAAATAGCCTTTTTTACCTCAGCCTTTGAGGAAAATATTCCGCATTTGGATAGAAACTGATGTAACCGTATTTTCATAGTCCACTCTCTAATAGGTGGCTAATTATGATTGATTATTAGGCGTTCCTCTTACTAACGCATAATTCAATGCAAGACCTATTGGCATTAGCATTACGCCAAAAAATACTGAAGTAATTGTTATCCACTTATCACATTTTGCTGCCATACATCTTTTCCATATCCATCTAGTTACAAATATATCTCCAGCTACCATGTGAGCCCATGCGGCTGAGGCACCAGCTTTTGTTCCTAATAAATCGGCCAATCCTTGTAGTGCATTTTCTGGATCCATAGAGTCTTTTGCCAACTCTATAAGGCCAGAAGGATCAGAGAATGAAAGTATGAACCAAATAGCAATTGGACCTAAGAAAAACCAAGGTCCCTGCATTAATTGCTGAGTCCTTTCATGTTCAGGATAAACCATCATAGCAACCCAAAAAGGCCCTACCCACATTGTCGAGAAAAAGAATGATAAGTCAAAGATGTCCATATTTTTTCCTCAATTTAATATATTTTTTATTTCATCAATAATTTCAGATGTCGGCCAATAGGTCTTAGAAGACCAGATTAATTTTCCTGTTTCATCCATAATTTGTAAAGTAGGAGTAGAAGGATTTCCGAACGAATCATAAATGGAGTATTGACTTTCTTGCCCTGTATCTAAATTTATTACCGGCGTATTTTCCTGCGGTAATGCAAGCGTCCAAGATACAGGATTAGAGGAATTCTTGCCATAAGATTCTTCTACATAAGATGGAGATTCAAAAGATGAATATCTGTGAATGCTGAGGACTGAGGAATTAGTTATATTTCCACTTTCAACCTCCTCCGAAATCATATCAGTCCATGAATGACATCCTCTACAACCTGCAGCTACCCAAATTAATAACACAGGACCTTCAGATACATATTCTTGTAGATCCAAAGCAGTATTATTACTATCATCCCCCATTATGGGTGAACTAAATGAGATTCTTTCTGGAGCAGGAGAAATTTCTTCAGATTCAATCAACCCAGATTTTTCTTCAACACACCCAGATAATGAACCAACAATAATAATTAGTGAAAAGAAAAATGCTATTTTCATAACTCAACCTTCATTTTGGATTTTATCTTAGGTTTTTTAATGTCTTCAAACCAAGTGTCTACGCCATTCCAATCTGGCTCAATTCCTAAATCTGCACAAATTAACTTAGCACTTATTCTTCCACTTTCATAAATAGTCGGAAGTCCACTTCCGGGGTGTGTTCCTCCTCCAACTAAAAATAAATCATTTAATTCCTCAAAACGATTTTGAGGTCTTCTCCACAACATTTGATCTAGTCCATGCGCTAAATTGAATACTGCACCTTTGTAGATATCTCGTGCACCCCAATCATCAGGAGTGACTATTGTTTCTGAAATAATATGCTCTTTCAAATCATCATATCCTAGTTTTTTCATAGTTTCGAGTACAACATCTCTGTAGTCATGTTTTATTTCTTCCCAATTTATTGAATCATGTACATTAGATACCGGAACTAGGACATATATTGTTGAGTGTCCTTCGGGAGCCATTGATGGATCTGTCAAACAAGCATTTTGAACGTATAATGATGGGTCATCCCAAGTAATTTTATTTTCAGTAACATCCTTTAGATTAGTATGATAGTCTTTAGAAGCATAAATTTGATGATGATCCAAATCATATTTCTTATCTATGCCAAGATAAAGCATGAATGTCGAGCAAGAATAAGATTTTTCATCTAATTTTTTATTTGACCATCTCTTTCTAAGCTTATCTGGAATTAATCCCTTCATTCCAGTTGCAAAGTCAACATTCATAACATATTTTTTTGCTGTGTGGGTTCCAGTACTTGTTTTTACTCCAACTATATTTTTACCTTCGAAAATACATTCTTCCACCGGCTCATTAAAACATATCTCTACTCCTAATTCTTTAGCCAAAATTCCCATTCTCTCGGATACAGTTCCTAGACCACCTTTGGCATGGTATATGCCATACTCTAATTCTAAAAATGATAAAATTGTGAATAAACTTGGGGCCTGGAATGGAGACATCCCCAAATACTTTGTTTGAAAGCTCATTGCTAATTGCATTCTATCATCTTCAAAAAATTTAGATAAATCTGATGCAACGCTCCTCCATGGACGAAGAACCTTTGCAACTCTAAGTGCACGTTTATTTGCTAAGTCTGTCCAACTTGACCAAGGAGAGTTGAGACAATTTTTAGATAACTTTAATTTTTTTCTATTATCTGTTACATAATTCCTGAATCCTTCTGCGTCCTTTTCACCACACAGTTCCTTTATTTGTTCTACCATATATTCAACATCAGTACTTGCGTTTAATGAACCCCCTTCTCCAAAGACTAGTCTATAATTAGGATCGAGTCTAATCAGGTTTAATTCTTCATGAGCATCCTTTCCAATTGCCTGAAATATTTCTTCAATAATTTCGGTATAATGGAAAAATGTAGGTCCGTTATCGTAATGAAAACCATCTTTTTCGAAGACCTTGGTTCTTCCTCCTACGGAATCAGTTTTTTCCAATATTTTGACCTTTAGGCCTGCTTTTGCCAGTAGTAAAGAGCATGCTAGACCACCAGGTCCAGCGCCTACGATGATTACGTCGCTATCTGAAGACTTCATATTACAAGTCGATGTCGAAGACTTGATACTTATAATGAGTCGTTTTCAAAATAGAGAATGAATTGATACGGTCACAAACACCCATATAAAAGGGGAATGGAAAACCAACGCGCCATGTATAACTCAAAAGTTATGATAGCCCTGCTAATGACCGCCAGTCTTGCATTATCTCCGATAGTGGTCGCAGATGACACCCAAGACATACCTACGAATGCAGTTAACACAGGCATTCACGACTCCTTAGTAGCCGCTCTGAGTCAAGCAGGTCTAGTAGATACCTTATCCGGTGACGGCCCGTTTACGGTCTTCGCTCCTACAGATGATGCATTTGCAGCTGCAGGAATCGATTTATCAACTTTTGATACCGATGCAGAGAATGCAACTCTTGTAGATATTCTGACCTATCACGTAGTAGCAGGACAAGTTTTGTCAACAGATCTAACTGATGGGATGACAGCAACAGCATTGAATGGAGATACTCTAGACTTTACTGTTTCAACAGATGCAGTAACAGTTTCTGGAGCAACAGTAACATCTGCCGATGTTATGACTACAAACGGTGTAATCCACGTAATTGATGCAGTATTAATGCCACCAGCAGATGTAGTAACTTTACCTGATGGATGCGATTATCTTGTTTCTATAGATGATACAGGATATGCTTACGATCATACTGTGCTAAACGTAGCAGTAGGAGAGACAGTTTGCTGGGTCTGGACAGACTCAGCAATGGCTCACAATGTTGCTGAAATTGCAGAGGAAGGAGATACCATGAGAATGATAGGCGGATTATACAGTGGAGCAGCTGCTACAACTGTAGACTATAGATTAACATTTGATGAAGATCAGACTTTTAACTACGTCTGCGAACCTCATGCATCTATGGATATGGCAGGAAAAGTAGTTGTTGGCTCTGGAGTGGAAGTAGTTCCGGAACCAGTAGACGATGAAGACACTGATGCTACACCAGGATTCGCATCCTCAATAGCAATAGTATCTATTCTTGGAGCAGTTTTAATTGCTCAAAGAAGAAATAACGAAAGGTCTGATTAATTACTTAATCTGACTTCAACCCAACCGTCAAGTTCCCTTGCTGTGTGAACAGCGAGGGGACTTGGCCTTCTCATTTTACCGAGTAACCTTCCATACATTGGAAAAAGAGGGAATGGCGACCATTCCTTTACTTCTCCACTATCTAAATCATATTTTGTTTGATGAAGTGGACAAGTTATACATCCATCTTTCACCTTTCCTCCATATGCTAAAGGCCAAGCCATATGCCTACAGAGAGCATCAGTTACACGTATTTCTTCATCTTCTCTTAAGATCATGATACTACGTAAACCAATATTTTTCATTTTTTTCTTTCCTGATTTTATTCTATCAGATTTAATTACTCGATGCCATACATCACTATCCAAGGGTAAACTCACGCACACTAGTAAGAATCAATATCATATCAATGCTGTTATCTTAACATTTCCTTTTTTCTTTCTTCAAATGCCTTAAAATCTAATTATATAATCGGGGAAATACATAAATAAGATTGATTCTTTAACAAAATTATGGCTGATTATGAAATCATCAACTCTGAAGAATTAAGAATGGTTAAAGTTACATTAAATGGTGAAACTGTACGTGCAGAAGGCGGTGCCCTACATTACATGATTGGAAGTATAGAAATGAAAACCAAAAGACCTAGTGTTGGAGGATTTCTGAAATCGTTAGCAACTAGTGAATCTATCTTTAGGCCAACCTATACAGGTACCGGAGAAGTCTTTTTCGGACCTCCAACATTTGGAGAATATCATATAATGGAATTAAATGGTGACTCACTAGTCCTGGATAAAGGAGCTTATATTTGCTCTTCTGAAGGAATTGAAGTAGGTATTATGAGAAATAAAGGGTTAAAATCAATGGCTTTTGGTGGAGAAGGTATATGGCAAACTACAGTTTCAGGAACTGGAACTCTAGTATATTATTCTCAAGGCCCTATCCAAGAAATTAATTTACAAAATACTACAATTACAGTAGATGGAAACTTCGCAGTTGCTAGGGACGCCTCATTACACTATAAGACAGAAATGCTAGGAAAGGGATTGATGTCAAAGTTTGCGGGAGGAGAAGGTTTCGTCAATATTATTTCAGGTACTGGAAAAGTATATCTTTCACCAATTCCAAGCAGATTCAATAATCTAGCAAGTAGAGTTATCGGAGATACAATCTCTGGAATAATCCCGTTTATGGGTAATAATTAGAATGAAAAATTAACAAGTTTTTTTTCTAAATTGGAATTTATTTCCAAAGTCCCAATAGTGAGAATGCAAAACCAATTTTTTTCATAAAGCCCAATTTTAACTTTCTTGACAAAACATCTCCATGTCTGTTTTCTGCTTCTGATAATATTTCGGAGTAAACTGCACAAATTATGGACGGAGAAACTCTTGAATCTTCATTCAATAGTGGAATTAATCTTTTTGCATTATCTCTATGAACTTTAGTTCTAAAAATATAATGACGCATAAATGATTTCCATGAGTCTTTTTGCGGTAATTGAGGATCATCCAAATTAGTATAATCTATTCCAAATCTTGTTAATTCATCAGTAGGAAGATATACTCTTCCCTTTTTGTAATCTTCTTGAATATCTCTCAATATATTTACCATTTGAAGGAAAATACCCATTTCTTCCGCATGTTCCCTTGCATCGGGATTAGAATATCCATAGATTTCTATCAAAACTAAACCTACTGTTGAAGCAACTTTGAAACAATAGCTTCTAACTTCCTCAAAAGTCTTGTAATTAGTAGGAAATAAATCATCTTCCATCCCATCAATTAACATTTCTAAATATCCAATATTTATTGAAAAATTATCAATCGTATCTTTAAGTGCAATAAATATTGGATGGGCAACCGATTCGTTATTTCTAATTCTATTCAGATTATCTCTAAACCAAAGTAGGGCTAATACTCTTTGTAAATGAGAAAAATCACCATTTACTGGTTCTTCTTGCTTTTCAATTACCAATGATATTGCCCTGTCTTCAGATCTCATTTGTAGATTCATTGATGCCTCATTAGATAAATAATTATGATTAGGCAACCAATCTCCATCTACTATATCATCCACTCTTCTGCAAAATGCATATATGGCATAAACAGATCTCCTTTTATCAGTCGGTAAATGTCTAAATGATCGTAAAAATGATGTTGATGATTTACGTGTTATTTCTTCACAATACTTGTAAGCCTCTCCGATGGAATTACTAAGTGATTTTGGTTCACTATCAATCAGAACCATACAAGAATCTTACGTACCTCTACATATGAAAGACTGTTCTAATTATGAATACATTTGAATAATAATTTAGCGTACATTCAAGACGCCCATGTATATGGATGGATATGGAGGACCATAACCTGTTAACAACTTTCGAGCGTGATGAAGAATCTTGTATACTAAGATTCAAAGATGGAAAGTCATTTCAAGTTGATTATTTAGAAATACGTTTCCGTTGCCGCTGTGCTAAATGTAAACCAAGGCAAGAGAATGAACAAAGAATAGTTGAATTTCATGAAGAAATTTCTAGACTGCGTATAGAGAAACCCAGTGTTGAGCCAGTTGGTCATTATGGTATCCAATTAACATGGCCATCAGGTTGTTCAAGTGGCATACATTCCTTTTCTCATCTCCGATCAATTGCAGAAGAATCTGGAAATGAAATCTAATTTGCGAAGCAGTCAAATGCAAAGTACTCTACCACCAAATGTCGAAGAATAGGGTCGCCCCTTTCTCGATAGGTGATATAATGTCCAAAATTACTCCAAAGGATTCAGAAGAAGATAATGATGATGAATGGCATAATTTCTCGAATGCAGGATATTCTTCAGCTAATGTAGATGATGAAGATAATGGCAATAACTCCAAAGATAATGAAAATGAAGAGTGGTTTGATGGGGATGATTTTGAATTCGAGGGAAAGACTCTAGATTGGAACTCTCCTCCATGCCCAACTCCTCTTGGTATTGCACATATTATCAAAATTGGCGTTTGTAATCATTGTATAGAACGTGTTGGAGGTAAGAAAAACCTGTCAGGCGAAGAGATAAGATTAGAGGCATATGTCAGAGATGATACACTAGAAAACTCATTTGATAATGATTTATGCCCATTATGTGAAAATTTATTTGACGATGTAAACAATATTGTAAATAGAATTATCGAAAAAATATCAGATTTAGAATACTCGGCTATGCAGATTGGCATACACCTCCCTAAAGATCTAATTAATGATGAAGATCAAATCAGGACTAGGCATGGAGCAACAGGCTCAAGGCCTCTTAAATCTGCTATGGTTGATGCAATACAAAATGAAATTACTCAAAAAGTAGACTCTGAAGTTAATTTTGTAAAAGAAAAACCTGATTTAATGGTTCTTATAGATGGGCTCACCCTTAGAGTAGATGTAGATGTTCGTCCAATATATTTCTATGGCAGGTATCGTAAATTAACTCGTGAAATACCTCAAACTAGATGGCCATGTAGGGCTTGTAAAGGCCGTGCTAAAGGCTGCGAATCTTGTAATGAATCAGGATTACAATATCTCGAATCAGTACAAGATTTGGTAGGTGAACCAATTCGTATAGCTCTAAATGCTGTAGATACATCATTTCATGGCATGGGAAGAGAAGATATTGATGTACGAATGTTAGGAAAAGGCAGACCCTTCATCATAGAAATAAAGAAACCCATGTCTCGAATTCCAGATCTCGAGGAACTTGTTAAAACTATTAATGAGAATGCGCTTGGTAAAGTTGAAGTTGATAGTCTGCAAAGAACTGAAAGATCTCTAATAGCAAAAATCAAGGCTTCACGTTCTGAAAAATCATATACAATCAGATTCAAAGTTTCTGGAGAAATAAATGAAGAAGAAGTTACTAAGCATATTTCTGATTTATCTGGAGTTGTTCTGAATCAAGAAACACCTCAGAGAGTATCTCACCGAAGGGCCGCCAAAATAAGGAAGAGAAAAATTACTAACTTAGAAAATATAGTGATTGAGGAAGATGAAATTCAATTTGAAGTCCGATGTGAGGCTGGAACCTATGTAAAAGAACTAGTTCACTCAGACGAAGGACGTACCATTCCTTCAGTTTCTGGGAAACTAGAAATGGATTGTGAAATTTTGTGGCTAGATGTTAATGAGATACATGATGATGAAGAAAATCAAGAAAAATAGTATCTTACAAAATCCGAGTCCTTAATAATACGGTGTAAGTCGCCCGCTTCGACGACATTGTCGTTAGGTGATATTATGGTTACTCGCACACATGGGCTTCGTCAAGGAACTCGCAGTATTCTTAGAAAGAATAAAAGAGACAAGGGCCGAATTTTTATTAATAGATTAATGCATCAATACAAGGCTGGAGATAAAGTAGCTATTGTTTTAGATGGAGCACAACAAGGTGGCATGCCACATCGAAGATTCCAAGGAAGAACTGGAGAAATTATGGGTTCACAAGGGCGTGCATTCATTGTAAGCGTCAAGGACGGCAACATGCAGAAGACTGTAGTTGCCAGACCAGAACATCTAAGGCCAATTGAGGGATAATTATGACAGAAGAAGAATTCGTTGATGTTGCAACTGTTAGAGACTTATTATTAGATGCTCAAAAGAGACGTGGCGAACTATCTTATGAACAAACAATGGCATTACAACACGCAGAATGGTCTGCTAGTGCTCAAGGGCATCCTTCCGGAAATATGAAAACTGATCCAAAAGTTTTTACTGATTTATATAATCAATTAATGGAAAATGAAAAATTAAATCAATATCCTGAAATTTCTGCTAAAATTGCAGAATTATGCCCGATGTCAGTTCCAGATATTAGAGTAGTAATAGCTAGTAAAAGAATTGCTATGGATACATCAGAAATTGAAGAACTAATTACTATAATCAGGCAACATGTACTTTAATTAGATATTTTAATACTTATTTATGACTATATTCATGAATGATGTGCTCTCAGAAGGTTTTGTTAAAGATGCTACCTAGAAAACAATCTGCTCCTGCAGATGATATTTTTACTAAGGAAACACATGTAAAAATTCTAGATTTATTAGAGAAAAGACCATTTGGTTTTGAGATAGAAGGACTTACTTCCCCCTCACTATATTTGGTAAAGGCACGCCTTAATGATGAATCACTATCAAATGGAGATAAAATTGAGTTACCCTCAGATAAAATTGGTCATCTTAATGAAATTCGATATAAAGATATTACAACTAGTTCACAATCAGAATTAGTTGAAGGAATCATGGAAGAAATAAATTCTAATCCTGATAATCATCTAAGTTTCTTTAACAGGGCTAATAATATATCACTAAAAGTCCATTCATTCCAATTATTACCTACTATTGGCAAATCAAAGGCTCAACAAATGGTTCAAGCAAGAGGCATGATAGGTTGGGAAAATTTCTCAGATATTGATGGTAAATGTTCTATTGAATCTGTTCGATTACTAGCAGAAAGGTATGTTGTTGAAATGGAAGATTCTGTTCAAATCCCTCGCTTACTTGATTTGCTGCTTCGCAATGGAATGTGACATATGTCCCTACTTAATGATCTTGATACTCGTTTACTCGTAGATTTATTACGAGATAGAATGAAGCCTCAAAAGTCTTTAGGGCAACATTTTTTGGTAGATGACTCTGTAATTACTAGAGCTATTGAAATTGTTTCTGAAAAATCTAATTCATTAAATTCAGATTCTCATGTTCTGGAAATTGGCCCTGGCCCAGGATCATTATCTCTTGAAATACTTAAATCTGGGGCTAAATTAACAGCTATAGAAATAGATATGGAATCTGTTCTACACTTAAATCGTGTTTTTACGGATTTAGAATCTCAATTAACAATAATTGAACAGGATGCATTAATTGGTAATTGGCCCCAAGGCTTGACTCATATAATCTCCAATCTTCCTTATCAAATTTCAAGTCCAATTCTTGAGAAAATACAAAATTATCATTTAAAAACACCACTTTGTTGTATAGTTTTACTAGTTCAAGAAGAGTTTGGGGAACGTATGGCGATGAATAATGGGTATCATACTAGAGGTCCATTGGGGATGTCATTATGGTTAGATTTTGACGTAAACATTGATAGAAAAGTTCCTTCAAACTGCTTCAGTCCCGCACCTCAAGTTAACTCACGACTTGTAGTTCTAACTCCAGCATCTAGGGAAGAACTAGTCGATATTAACAGAAAATTATTCAGATTAATAACAAAGCATTGTTACTCCAACAGGAGAAGAAAAATACGAACCTCACTTTCTAAGTCTCCAAAGAGGTTGAATAGAATTAATAACTGGCATAAAAAAAGGTGGAATTTAGCAATGGAAGAAATTCTTAATGAATCTATAGAGGGCTTACCTGATGACTGGCCCGATCTTAGGCCTGAAGACTTAGGGCCGATAGAATGGGCACTACTAACAAGTAAAATTTCTTCAAAATAGTACTTTTTTATGCACATTTTTACCACTACTTGAAAGAGGAACCCCTTGTGCGCTGGCTACGGTGAACACTAACTAGTGCACCAAAGCAATGAGGGGATGAGATGGCAAAGAAGGACACATATCTTGCATTACTTCGTCGAGGAATTGACGAAAATACTGCTCAGATACTCTCAGAAGGTGGAATTAAAGTAGGAGATCTAAAAGATTTAGATGTTGATACATTAGTTAATAATTATGGATTAAAGAAAGAAATTGCAAAATCAGTACTTGATGCAGTCATTTCAGGCCCACGTGCATCAAGTAAGCAAAGATATCTAGCAGATATTCTGTCAGATGGAACAAAAAAGAAAGTCGATAAAATCGATGAGCAAAGATTCAAGCGTGAACAAAAAGATTTACACGGAGAATTATTAGAAAAAAAAGAACAGTTAAGATTAGCTAGGGTTGAATCATTTAGGAATAAGAAATTAGTAATGAATAGACTTGGAAAAACAGTTGAACTTATTGTTAAGTTAGAGAACACACTTGATGATGAATCCAAGGTTGAACAGCAATCTAAGCTAAGGGATCAATTAGAAACTAGGGGATTAGAAGCTGCTCGTGATCATGAAATGTTGGAATTATCAGGAACTCCTCAAGACATTGTTGATTTTAGGAGGAAAATTGCACCTGTACTTTGCCTTCATGCTTGCCCTCATTGTGGCGATGAAATGGATCCAAGAGGCAGTAGTATCCTTGATGATATGTCCGATTTTAGATTTATCTGCTGGGATTGTGAAGAAGAATTCTTATCTCCAATGGCTCAATTAGTTGATGATAGATTAAGTAACGGCGCTAGAATAACTTTAGATTCTAATATTAAACCTAGATTAAAGGTAATAACTCCACCTTCTAGGACTGGAGTTTCTAATATTGAAGAATTGATTGCTAGAGACTTGAAGAATACTGGGGCGTCAGCAAAGCAATTAGAGGCAGCAATTGAAGCAAGTAATTTATCTGGAACTTTGATTAGTATTGATGAATGGATTGATCAAACTATAGCTGCAAAAGGATATATTCAGGCCCAAGAACATCGTGAAGAATTCATCATTGCAACTGGTGCAGGTGCAACTAAATTCAACAAATGGATGAAGAAAGCTGGACTTTATTTCAATAAACAAACCGGAAGATGGACCCGCTGGGAAGACCGTTGAGGCGGTTATATGCCAGAAAATGAATTAATTCGTTTTTTCAGAGGAAATCTACCAATTGGTATAGGAACTATAGAATCGGATTTAACAATAGTAGAAATAGCATACAATGCAGGAATCACTATTCCAACAAATTGCACTTCGGGAACCTGTGGAACTTGTTTAGTCCGTTTAAAAAAAGGATTTATTGATTATCCAGAAGATCTGCCTCCCGGACTCGATGACTTTTTGGTAGAAGAAGGAGGGTTTCTTCCCTGTTGTATGATGCCAAAAGGTGAATGCGAAATAGATATAATACCACCACTTTAATGGAGATAATTTATGTCAACTTGGACTGAACCATTCTTTATACAGAGTTTAATAATATGTCTACTCGGACTTTCCATCTCATATTGGTGGCTTTCTAATAAAATAAAGTCTAAATTAAGAGAAGTCGAAGAAAGACAATTAAAAAGTAGAGAATCTAAAAAATGAAAAATCTACTCATTAACCGCAGCAGTCCACCTTTCTTTTTGTGGTACTTCGACTATTTCTATATGGCATGCCAATATTTCTTTATGACTTCCAATTTCATTCCTTAGATTTACTAAGCCATCTAAGCAACATGGACAATGCGGGTGAGGAGGTTTAATCCACAAATCTATATTTCCAGCAGCATTGACTTCGACTCCCCTTAATATCGATTCATCTGTTATAGGTTTACCATGATACTCAGTAGAGTTTCTTAAAATCTTTGCAAGACGTTTCTGTGCAGTAATTTTTGCTTTAGTAATAGTCTCACCACTCAGTAACCTTTGGGAATTTATTTCCCATTGTTAGGCATTCCATCCCATCATTTGTTCTAGTCCAAGTATCTTCAATTCCAATCGCCCCATCCTTATGAATAACTTTTGGCTCAATCGCCATAGTACCTCTAATATTGAGTTCACAATCAAAACCTCTTGCAACAACAGGCGTTTCATCTAACTCTAAACCAACCGAGTGTCCTAAAAATTGTGCCTGATTTGGCTTCATTCCCATCAAATTTTCCAAATGGCCCATTTCATCTGCCATATCTTTACCACTCTCCCAAGCACTAGAGCACATTTCTCCCTTTCCTAACTTGTCGACAACCAACTCACTAATTTCAGACATATCTTCTAACCTTTCAATCCAGTGTTCAGCAAGCCTTCCCTTACTAAACATCCTAGTACAATCAGAAACATATCCTCTATGGATATGAACAATATCTACTAATACCGGCTCATTTGCTTTAATTCTGGCAAATCCCGCCCCTAAGGAAGAAATCGGACTTGCACCTAATCCCCCAATTGCTGAATCAAAATATGATGGAACAGCCGCCGAATTTCCAGCTGCAATTACTACTCTATCACAATCCATTGGCCATTTTCTCATTCTTATTCTACCTCCAAAGCCATTGGCCCTACTAACTTCATCAGCAATAGCCGCTAATTCTATCTCTGTTTTTCCTTCTCCACAATTATCTCTTATTGAATCAAACATTAGTTGATTAATATCGCCACTAGCCTTATGCATCGATATTTCCCATTCTGACTTAGTTTCTCTCAATTTATAAATCAAGTTTGAACAATTTTCAATTTCTCCTAATAAATTACCAAATTTAGAATTAAGAAATTCCCATCTATCATGAGGAATCTTTGATGATAATAAAGCAGGTTTTTTTGTACAGCCTAATGACCTCAGAGAACCCTCTAGAATATTCATTCTTGGATGGGCTTCAATTGTATGTGGTGCATCATCTCCTCCAGCTTCAAAAATTGCACGATCTAAAGATTTCCTTACCCAATGACTAGTTTTAACATCCGACCCCCGAGCTCCGATTATTATTGCGGAATTTTGCCTTCCTCCAGTTAACCAATACAATTCAACTGGATCATCTATCCATGCAGATTCTATATTATTTCTAAGTAGGCTATCTGCAACTAGTCTTTGCCTATTTTGTAATTCAGATACTGGGACTCTCCAATCTTCATTTTCTGGGCCAGTCAAACATGCGACATCCCAATTCATATACCATCCTAATTTACATCAACAAAAAGTATTTTTGTTTTTTACAGCAGATATCCTTCCACAACGGCCAAATGCGAAGCGCCAGTCGCTCCGGATGTGCAAGGCGTACTTTCGCTTGATGCAATAGATTTGCAAGGACGCACCGTATTGTACAGAGTAGACGTAAATGCACCTCTAAATCCAATAGACAAATCTCTTCTGGATGATTCTAGACTTAAGATGATTAAACCAACTTTAGAAATTTTAAAAGAGTCTAAAGTAGTTATTTTAGCACACCAATCTAGGCCCGGAAAATCTGATTTCTCCGATATGTCAAAACACAGTGAAAGACTTTCTGAAATAATAGGAAGAGAAATTATGTTTATCCCAGATATCTGTAGCGATTCTACTATTGAGCTAATAAAAAATATGAGTGATGGAGATATTATTTTTCTTGATAATATGCGTTCTCACATCGAGGAATATGGTACTAAATATGAACATTGGAGAGATACTGAATCTTCAGAAATAGTAACTAAATTGTCTTCTGTGGCAGATTTATATGTTTCCGATGCATTCGCTGCAGCCCATCGAAGTTCTCCAACTCTTACTGGTTTTGCACATTGCTTACCTTGTTTTCCTGGACAATTAATGATGGATGAGTTGTCAAATCTTGATATTGCGATTAAAAATCCTCCTAGGCCTTATCTTGCAATACTCGGAGGTGCAAAATGTGACGACTCTCTCAGAGTAGCGCTTAATTTAATCGAGAAAGAAATAGTCGATAAAATAGCACCAGTAGGCTTAGTTGGTAATTTAATGCTGTGGGCAAACGGAAATGATATAGGGGGCCCAAACAAAGAATTTCTAAAAAATACTCTAGCAAAAGATTTTGATGAATCTTGGGAAATGGCAATAAAATTAATTAAAAACTATTCTGAATTACTAATTCTACCTGTTGATTTTGCAGTTGAAATCAATGATGAAAGGATTCCAATGTCATTAGATCAACTTCCAACAGACTATCCAATATATGACGTTGGAATTTTATCTTTGATGAATCTAAGACCAATAATATTGGATTCAAAATGTATACTTTGGAACGGCCCTGCTTCTTTCTTTGAGAGACCTGGTTTCGCATTTGGAACTATTGAAATTTTGAATATGTGTGTTGAAACTAATGCGATTACAATAATTGGAGGAGGGCATACAAGTACACTAGTGAGTAGCCGTGGAGTAGCTTCTCAGGTCACTCATAATAGTACAGGAGGAGGCTCTACAATGTGTTTATTATCGGGACAAGAAATGCCCGTTATAGATTCTTTAAGAGAGTCAGCCATTAAATTTTCAAAGAATAATTCATAATTATTTCGTTAGAATCATTTTAATAATCCTCCGAATGGTCCCTACAATATGGAAGTCCCAAACAACTCTCCCTTTGATGAAACTCAAACAGTTCATATTTCTGGTAATCCAGTTGATGAACCTCCAACAGTTCATATTTCCGGTAATCCTACGAATGGATTCACAGCACCATATGTTATTGGAAGAAGTAAAAGTTCCGGCCCGAAGATATTTGGAATAATCGCGATTATGATGGCAGTAATCAGTACTTTATTCAATTTTTATGGACTTTTATCTGTCGAATCAACATTGGATAATTATGAACAAATTGGCATAGATGTTACTATGAGTATAAACATCTGGGTATATATTAGTTCAGTTGTGGGCATAATATATTCTATTATTTTTGGTTATGCGGGTTCACAACTTTATAATTATCAGAAGAAATCCATATTCATAGGATTAGCAGCAGTTGGTATCAGCTTAGCTTCAGGAATTATAGGATCAGTAATAATGGGGGATATGACTCAAAATGACGAAATAGGGGGAATTCTTACTGGAATAGGAATATTTACTAACATAATATGTAATGCTTGTTGTGGCTTAGTAATTCTCATGCCGCTATTAATAAATGGCGAAGATTTAGAATAACTATTTTAATTTCTTTAAATCAACAATGTGTCCTATACGGGCATTAACATCTGCAAGAATATCGTCCAATGCATTCTTGTCTCTTCCCTCAGCACGCATTACTAGAATTGGTTCCGTATTACTGGGCCTACACAAATACCATCCATTTTCATATCTTACGCGAATTCCATCAACAGTTGATTTCTTCATATCCGAAAATGCTTCTAAAACTGCAGACATTGTCTCCTTACGCTCACCTGTAAGTGGAACTTTACCTTCATCAGTTGTTGGATATTCAGGCATAAAATCAAAACGCTCTGAAAATGTTGGACCGCCATCACTAGGAGCATCATCTCTCCCAACTATCTGCAATAACCTTGCAGCACTGTAAATGGAATCATCAAATCCATACCAATCATCATTCATAAAGAAATGACCTGACATTTCCCCAGCAAGAGGAATTCCAGGGTGCTCTCTCAATTCAGTCTTCATGAATGTATGTCCAGTACGGACCATACGAGGAATTCCTCCTAGATTATGAATGGCTTCTTCAACAGCCATACTACATTTAACATCAAATAAAATTGTTCTTTCATCATCTGTGGAATCTTTGGTTATTTTTGCTAAAACATCTTTTGCAAATATTCCTATTAGCCTATCAGGGTGAATGAATTCTCCATTTTCATCTACGACTCCAAGTCTATCTCCATCTCCATCCATGCCAATTCCAAATTCAGCACCGTGTTCTATTACAGATTTTCCCAAATCAATCATATTACTCTGCCTAGTCGGGTCTGGAGGATGATTGGGAAATGAATTGTCCCATTCGCAATAGATTGGTATTACCTCTACTCCTAACCTTTCTAGTGCCTTTACTGCCAACGGCCCAGGAACTGCATTTCCACAATCTAATACGATCTTAATATTCCTCTCAATTTTACCTATATTTTCAAGAACCTTTTCCATATATTCTTCTTCATAATTTTCAATAAGAGTATAAGTTCCATTTCCTTCTCTAAATTCACCTTTTTCAAAAGTCATCCTTATGTCTTGCAATTCTTGACCTCCTAAAGGCATAGTCCCTTCACAAATTTTGAATCCATTATATTCTGGAGGATTATGGCTTGCAGTTATAGCAACCGCAACATCAACAGGAAGATCTACTGTTGAGCGATATAGTACTCCAGTTGTAGTTACGCCTAGGTCCATAACATCTGCACCAGATTCAAGTAAGCCTTTCACAAAAGAGGCGTGATACTCGGGACCAGATTCTCTGATGTCTCTAACTACTGCAACTGCTTTAGCATCTAGATGTGTAGCTATGGCTCTGCCCAATCTTTCAGAAAACTCACTACTCAATTCTGTTCCTGCGATACCTCTTATGTCATAGGCCTTGAATACAGTCATAGATAACCGAATCGTGTTGTATACATTACTTCTTTGGCTTTATTCAACTTCTAATCCTCTAAATGCTTCACATACAATTTCAACCAAAGCATTAGCTGGTAAATTAGGAACTTCATAGGCTGCTCGAGATGGAGCCAACACATCTTCTAACCACTCTCCATAAATTTTATTGATTATTCCATAATTTCCAATATCAGTCATTAGAATTGTTACTTTTACAAGATCTTTCTTTGAACTATTTGCTGCCTCTAATAAAATATCAATTTTCTCTAAAGTTCCTTTCATCTGCGATTCAATATCTTCCCCCGAATCAACACCTATTTGACCAGAAAGCCAAATGTGGTCACGCACTGATATTCCAGGACTATAAGGGGCCCATTTTTTCTCGCCTGTATCTATCTTTACTTTACGATGCATGTTTGTTCGATAATGTCAATGTTGTTAGAACTATTCATTTAACATGTCAATCAACATTCCAATTATATTGATGTGATCGCCAGCAATATTATCTTCTGTTAATAAATCGATTGATACCCATGCAGCTTCTACCGCATCATCTCCAGCTAATGGTTTTGAATCAGGTTCCACATCTACAATATAGAATAATCCTACACAGTGCTTTCTAGGATCTCTATCCGGCTCTCCAAGTATTGCTAATGAGACTGGATTTTCACCTATTACGCCAGTTTCTTCTTTTAATTCCCTAATGACTGCGACTTCAGGATTTTCTCCATAATCTACAAATCCACCAGGAAATGCCCATCTACCTTCCCATTCTGGAGGAAATGGTCCTCGTTTAATCATTAAAACTTCAGCACCTTGGGAACTCTCTCTAAGGGCTACTGCATCTACAGTAACTGCAGGGTTTCTATACTCATCTCTTCCACATTCTTTACATACTTCATTTGCCATACTTTCGTCTCCTGTATTGATATGATTCTATAGCTTCATATAGGTTATTACGAGAAAATGATGGCCAATGTACATCTGTAAAGTATAACTCTGAATATGCTATTTGCCATAGCAAGAAGTTTGAAATTCTCTCTTCCCCACTAGTTCTTATTACTAAATCTGGATCTGGAATTTCAGCAGAATAAAGGCGACTTGAAATTTCATCGGAATTTATGTCTAAAAGCGACAACTTACCTGCGGCATGATCTGATGCAACCTCTTTAACGGCATCCACTATCTCTTCTCTACCTCCATATGCTAAACAAACTGTAAAGATAAAATCTGAATAATCTGAAGTTTTTTCTTCTGCAATTTTAATTGCATTTCGAACCCTTTCTGGTAACTCATCTAACCTTCCAACAGCCTGTACCTTTACTTTTTTTGAATGAATCAAATGATCCTCTGCAATTTCTTTAAGTCCGATTTCGTATAAATCATATAATGACTCTAACTCTTCAGAATCCCGTCCATTAATATTTTCAGTAGAAAGGGCATACACAGTGAGGTATTTTATTTCCAAATTTAATACCCATTCCATGACTTCTTTTAGTTTTTCTTTTCCTCTAAAATGACCAATTCCTCTTTCCAGTTTATTGCTCCATGCAAATCTTCGATTTCCATCCATAATTATGGAAATATGATTTGGTAATTCTTCATTACTAATTCTATTTCCTAATCTTCTCGTTCGAATCCTATCCGTTCGTGATACAAGGCCCCATGTAAATCTGGAGTTTGATATGTATCGGGCAGGAATTACAATTATCCTAAATTTTAATAGCCATTTTGCTATGCTATCAATCATATTCCCTAATGATCTTTTTTGACGGCCCATTGTATCACTCGTTATTCAAAAATAAAATCTACTGAATCACCGACTTTATCTAATAATCCTTTTTCAGGATTTACTACAATAACTTGGCCACAATGTTTCCAGACATCTATATCATGATGACTATTTCCAGCATAAGCAAATTTTTTCAATCCATATCTGGCAACTAATGCATCGGCTTTTTGTAAACCTCTGAGATTGAAATCACGATCAGATGCCATTACATCAGAGAATAACCCAACATGTGCAGCAACTTGTTCAGCAACGATTCTATCTGAAGCAGTTGCTAGGATAAGTTTCCTCCCTCTTGCAAATTCTCCAGTTATCCACTCTAGAAACGTCTCATGATATTCTAAATCTGCAGGATCAAAAACTAACTTTTCTGCAAGAAGTCTTTTCCATTGTGCTCTCTTTCCACTAATTTCTTTAATCAATACTTTCGGTATTAACCAAGGCTTTCTGATTAAGACTTTAGTAATACTAATTTTACTCATGTCAGAAAGAATCAATGTTCCATCCATATCAACGGCGAGAGGCATGTCCGAGGTAGTGCCTTCCATACTACTCGACAAGAGTACATGCATTCAAGTCTTCTTAGACCGATTGCATGAATAATGGAACCTCTTCCTGAATATGGCGGAGAAGCATGGTTAGTTTAGATAATTCTTGGAAGCCTTCTGCAATGGTTGAATCAGAAACTCATGGCGAAGCGCCATTTGGTTTTACTTCAGTACGATTAGTAGCACAAAGAATTGTAATGGACATTATAGAGCCAACTAAATTAGAAAACTCAGAAGATTGGAAAATTATAATTTCCGAATTAAAAAATTGGGGACAAGTTCCTAATCCCGATGCATTATCAATTATATCTACTCAAAATACTGAAAGAGGTCTATTGGTAAATCTTGAAAGTGATGGAATTAATTGGATTGCTGAATTTCTTCCTTGGGGCTCAGATGGCCGCTTACAATCCAGAGTGGCAAATTCTCACTCTGAAATGAATATTCCCAATGGAGGTTATTCATGGAATGGATCAGATATAATTATTTTACGGAAATCATTAAAATATAAACAAAAAGTTGGAGAAAAACTTAATGAATCCCTTACTGAAAGTAATTTTGAAGATAGTATATCAATACTTCATGAGGCAGGTAAAAAGTTAGGATTGTATCATTCATCAATTGAATCTGCTAGGATAACTCCGGTAGATCAACAACGTTGGAATAAAAGACTAACAAAACTTGAAGAAATTCTCAAATCAAATACTATATGGAGGGCTCCGTTTACACGAGACACTCCTTGTGTGTTAAGTCTTGGAGATGTAAGATTTGATGATTTTTTAATCAAGGAAAACGGTCTTTTTTCCTTGAGTATAAATCCTCCAAGATTAGCCGACGGGTTGTTCAAAGATGAATGTGAGTTCCCTGCAATAAGAGATTTTGCTTGTTTAATGCATGATTTAAGTAGGATATACCATAAAAGTAATTCCAATATTGACATAGTTCTATTACGAAAATCTCTAATCGACGGATGGATTTCTACGGCCCCTGAAAAATGGTGCTCTTCAAATGCATTTTATGCCCACAAGGGAGGTTTAGTAATATGGGAATATGAACAATCTCTATTGGATGTACTTGAAGCATTTGCCCGTCAATCCGGCGCCCCTGAACCAGCAGTCAGCATAATCTCCAAAGTAATTCCATTTCAAAAAAAGATGTATAGTAACAGGTCTCCAGCTGCAATCGCTTTCGTGAGCTTTTTCTTGGGAGTGATTACAATTTATCATCAAATTCCAACTACTTTATCCGAATTATTAATGCCTGTATTTTGCATTACTATAGGAATTGCTGGATTCTATTTATACAGAAAAGCATCGCCTTCTCCAACAAAGCCAATTACTCATTTTTAGTTATTATTCCATCATTATAATCATAAATACGAGGTATGCCGGTTGGTATTTCGACATTAACAATTTCTTCTGGAGATATATTTTCTATGTGCATCACGATTGATCTCAAAGAATTACCGTGCGCAGCTACTAATATATTTTTTCCATTTTCTAATTCAGGTAGTATTTCTTCAATAAAATAAGGAATAGTTCTTTCAGCCGTCATTTTCAGACTTTCTCCTCCTGGTGGTGCAATATCATAGGAACGTCTCCATATGTGGACTTGTTCTGCTCCATGCTTTTCCGCAGTTTCTTTTTTATTTAGGCCTTGTAATTCTCCATAATTTCTTTCATTTAACCTAAAATCAAAATAAGTAGAGAATTTTGATGATACATCATTATTTTCCATAATTATTTCAGCAGTTCTTTGAGCTCTAATCAGATCACTGGTATGTACGGAGTCAATACTTATTTTAGAAAGTGATATTCCAGCATCTAATGCTTCCCTTTCTCCTTTTTCAGACAATTCAACATTCGTCCAACCTGTAAATCTATTTTCTGCATTCCATATTGATTGACCGTGCCTTATTAGAATAAGTATGGTCATATTGGCACCTCTAAAGTTGTTGATGTTCCCTTCTTCTAGGCTCATGGAAATTCAATTGATTATCCTTTGCTCTAGCTCTAGCCATCAGTAATATATCTTCTGTAAATTCTCTTTGAGTAGCTGCAGATGACATGCAATAGAAGTTAGTTGCAACAATCACCATTGAAGGCGCAAACGATTTTACTCTAATCCATGAATCTTCAGATTTCATAGATCTTGGGTCATCAACTACCTGCTTACACAGGGAATCACAGAACTTTTTGAGTGCATCAGGATCACTATCTACTTCAAAATCAAAAGTTGGTTGAATTCTTCTAAATCTTCTTTGACTAAAGTTTTCAACAGAAGAATTAGTAATATTGGAATTTGGTACAGTAATCATTGTATCGGCCGAAGACCTGATTTGAGTAGTTCTAAGTCCAATAGAAATAACCTCTCCTTCAACGCTACCTACTACAATCCAATCTCCGACGTTAAATGGTTGATCGATTAATATGGAAATAGCTCCAAACATATTTGCTACAGAATCTTTAGCAGCTAAGGCAATTACCAGGCCAGTTACTCCTAATCCTGCAACAAATGAATTTGCATCTACTCCTGCAAGTCCTGCAACAATGAAGAATCCAACTACTACTACCACTACTCTGCCGATTGATTCTGCTACACTTGCTAATGATCGCCTGGCAGCCATATCATCTCCTTCTACTACAATTAAAACATCAATATAATCTACTAATCTAAATGCTGCTAATAGCATCAAAACAACAAATCCAGCATAAAATAAGTTAGATATAATGTTCATATAATTTTCATTCCATACAGGGTCTCCATTATTTCCTATCCAATCTAATGTGAGGCTCATTATCAAGAAACCAATCATCCAGCCAAGTGATCTAGGGGCAAAAATATCTCTGCCATCTATTCTTTCAGTTTTCGAAATTAGATCTATGATTCTGGGAAATAGTAACCTTCTTGCAATAATGCCTGATGAGGTTGCAACCAAGCCGCATAGTAATACTGCGAGTAGGGTATTTTGTGAAAACCCAAGAATTATCTGTTCTCCTGATAAGAAATCTTCTAACTTTTCCATATATTAACTCCCACGTGGTCCACTTCATAAAGTCCTCTCGTTAAATAACACTGGAATACGTGGGATTCAAGACCATATGTTGTTTCGGGTGTATAACATATGACGTCAATAACTCGAGACGATGCAAGAAAATATAGCAATAGGCTACCCATTATTGCTTTATTGTTACCTCTACTTCTTTCAATTGGGGCACCCTTAGCATTAATGCCCCCAGTCGAAGCACAGGAAATTTCCGAAATTTCTGCTAGTGATTTATGGTCTGATGATTATATCAATCAAATATTCCCATGGGGCGGAGATGATAGAGTGCAATTCAGAGAATATCATGATTACTTTTCCATGAAAGATAGAATGCAACTTCTTGCTGACAGAAATCCAGATTTTATGAGTTATCATGAAGGATTAATTGGAGGAGTAAATGCAAGAGGTGAGGACATGAGCCTAGATGATTACAAGGGATGGTATTACAATCATCCTAGTCCTTGGATAAAAATCACTGGGGGCGGTGAAGAATTAGGAGGCGTTACAGGAGGAGACTGCAATACTTTTGTTGGAGATTGTGGAAATTATGCAGATTTACCCGATATTATGCTTGTTGGTAATCACCATGCAAGAGAATGGATGTCATATGAAGTGCCTATGTTTTTCCTTGAAACTTTAGCTTATTATTATGGTATGGCTGGAGTTGATAATGATGGAGATGGCCTAATTGATGAGGACGGATGGGATGGAATTGATAATGATGGAGATTGTTTAATGTTAAATGTCAGTGCTCAAGATAGTAACGGCGATGGAAATCCCTGCGGGCCTGGAGATTTAGGAGTCGATGAAGACTTTTCAGAACAATTCATAACTGATATGGTAAATACGAGAGAAATATACTTAATTCCTATGCTAAATACTGATGGCAATCGTTATGATCGTGAAGTTTGGGTAGATGCTAACTGCGATGGTGAAGCATGGGATGATTGTCGAACTTCAGGTTGGAGAAAAAACCTCAGAGACAATACTGCAACTGGAGTAACTCCTCTTCCTGATATTGATGAAACAGTAGATCCATCTTGTGATGGAGTAGATCTTAACAGAAACTATCAATTTGAGTGGGGCGCACCTTTGGGTGCAACAGGGCCTTTATTCCCAGGTATGTGTTATGCTGGTGAAGTTGGAGCAAATAACGATGTATACAACGGCCCCGTCAATTATGAAGATAATGATGGAGACGGTTTAATCAATGAAGATCATGTTGATGGTAAAGATGATGATGCTGATGGCCAAATTGATGAAGACTGGTTGGGTGGAAACAGTGAACCAGAGACTAAATTTATTCAAGATATGACCGAAATGAATGATGATAATGGTGACGGTTCTTCAGAATTCAAGGCTACAATAACTTGGCACGCATTTTCCGAACTTGTGTTGTGGCCATGGGGGCATTGTACAAATTGTTATTCTCCTGATGATGAATTCCTAGTTTATCATGGTAATGTAATGGGGCAAATGACTGACTATGCACCAATGCAATCATCTGATTTATATCCTACGACTGGAGACTTTTGTGACTGGCATTATGGTGTTCATGATTCTTATTGTTACACAATTGAAATTGGTAACGCTTTCCACGAGAGTCCAGAAGATATAGCACACATCGCAGTTAGAAACTTAGGAGTACCATTCTATATGACAGAAGCAGCTGATGATCCTAGATATAGGGCCATTGTCGGCATAGAAAATACTACTTCCAATCAGCTTTTACAATCACCAGAGGACGTTGAAATACCAAATAAGGGAAATATACCAGTCAGTATGTGCTTAGAAACTTCTTTCCCATATACCTCTAATATGACTCGAACACATTTGATGTGGAGATTTGTTGAACCAACCAGAAATCAAGATGACTTTGGACCAACTGAATGGAATTATAAACCATGGGAAATGTCTGGTTTTGAAGAGTTAAACCAACAATGTCAATTAAAAGATGGAATGAATGGGACCTTAATTTCTGCAGATATACCTCTGCCCAATACTGCAGTTGGTGAAATTCATTATAAGGCGATGTTAGGTACTACAAATGGAGCATTCCCATTCCGATATCCTCCTGTAGATGAGGGTGATTATTACACTCTATCATTGCCTTACAGGGCAGATTTTGGTTCATCTGTATTTGCCGTTTTAATGTTCTTAGTAATAGCCACCTTTGTTTGGGGAGGCTTAGCCTTTACTTTGAGGGCAATGTTTTCTGAAGATCAAAAGGTATTGGGATCACCTCCTGAAAGACTTCCAAGTACCGAGCTGAATTCTTAAAAAAATACCTTAAAAATTGGAGAATGATTAGATGAATTCAGATGCCGGCCCTCAATCTGATGAATTTAGTGGCCGTTTAGGACTTATTTTCGCAACTATAGGTGCAGCAATAGGTACAGGCAATATTTGGAGATTCCCAAGGATGGTTGGTGCAAATGGTGGAGGATCTTTCCTGATACCTTGGTTAATATTCCTCTTTTTATGGTCAATACCACTTATTATTGCTGAATTCGCACTAGGTAAAAGAAGTAGAACGGGAACTGTTGGAACATTTCGTATATTCACTGGAAATAAATTTGCTTGGATGGGCCTTTGGACTGCATGGATATCAACTGCAATTGGATTTTACTATGCTGTTGTAACGGGCTGGTGTTTGAACTATTTTCAAACAGCAATTCGAGGCGGCTTAGGATCCGAAGTTGATACTCAAGAAGTTTGGAACTCATTCCTTCAAGATACGTGGCAAGTGATTGGATTCCAGTTAATTGCAGTAATAATCACTATGGCAGCAATTTGGAAAGGTGCCAAGGCAATTGAAAAAGTAAATGTTACATTAATAATTTCCTTGTTCATATTACTATTTGCAGCGTTATTCCTATCATTTGTGATGGATTTGAAAGACGGTACTTTGGATGGTTTTGTGTACATGTTCAGTATTCAACCCGAGTACCTATATGAGCCAGAAACATGGATTAATGGCTTATCTCAGTCAGCATGGTCTTGCTCTGCAGGAATGGGAATGGCAATTACTTATTCAGTTTACATGAGAAAAGATGAGGACACTACTCTGAACGCAGCAACCATGTGTCTTGCAAACAATAGTATCTCAATTATAGCTGGATTAACCGTTATGATGGCAGTATTCTCAGTTTCTGAAGATCCATTAGGAGCGGTTAGTGGAGGAAGTAGTGCAATTACTTTCTTAGTTTTACCAGAAGTATTCGCTCAGGCACCCGGAGGCCCAGTTGTTCAACTTTTAATGGTTACAATGTTCTTCCTTGCACTCTCATTTGCAGCTTTAACTTCTATGATATCGACCGTCGAACTCTGCGTAAGAAATTTCGTAGACCATGGCATTGAACGTCAAAAAGCAGTCGGCTTCACTACTATAGCAATATTCTTCTTTGGCATTCCTAGTGCTGCTTTGTGGATTAAATTGGATGCAGATACTGGCGTTGCTTTCCCACAATTTTTAGAAGTTCAAGATCATATATGGGGGTATGGATTAATGTTTAGCGGACTATTCATAGCATATTCAATATGGAAATATGGCTGGTCCAGATATCGAAATTGGCAAGAAGAGAATGATATAACTGGTTTCAACTTCCGAGATTATCTTGATAATGGAGTATCTTCTTTTAGAGATGATTTTATTAATACTGGAGATAATGATTGGTGGATAGGAAAATGGTGGGATTACATCATGTATCTGGGATTCCCAATCATGTTTGGAGTTCTAATGTCATCTTATTTCATAGACTTACTAATTAACGTTGAAGATCCATGGAATCCGAGCAACCCCTATGGAATAACTATAATCCTACTATTTTGGGGAGTAACTGCAGGATTATTCATTGGCATGAATAAGTACATCTTAATCAATAGAATTATTCCTAATGATAATCAATTTTGGTTATTTGCGTTTGTCACTGGTAACTACGAACTCGAGCCTAGGCCTTTGTATAGAAACGTACCAGAAGGGGCCCATGTACCAATTGAGACATTACCTGGAGGCGCCGATCCATACATAATCAAAGTAGGAGATGCATTACCTCCAACCTTTGTCAATGATTATGGTGAAACGGTTGCCCATACACTTTCAACAGTGGAAGCCGAAATAACACCAAAAATCCAAACTAACTGATTATGATTTTAATTATTAAATGTCTAGTTTTGGGAACGGAAATTATTTGAGGAATTTAAATTATGCTAGTCTCAGATGATTATCCTAGATCTAAGTTACTTCGAGAGTTTACCATGTATTGCGGTGTTGGCTGCATCAATGTAGCAATTTTCTTTGTATTATATTGGTTTTTTTCGGATTATGCTTCTATGACCAAATATCCCGAAACATTCGGTTGGGCCGTTTCGTTTTTTATTAGTTCAGTCCAGGCTTTTGTATTACATCGCTGGCTTACATTTGAATCAGAATCAGAAATTCGCTCTAGTTTTACTCGGATGATGATTGTATATACGGTACTATGGATTTTTTCAACTGTTACTTTCTATGCATTAGTTGAGGTTGTCGAATTAAATGAATGGATATCATGGGCAATCAACACTGGTGCGTTTGGATTTTTCACTTTCTTAGCACTTAGAATCTATGCTTTTCCTCTTTCTGATGGAAGAGTAACCCGTAAAGAAAGGCTCGATAACTTCCGTGAACGACGTAAGGCTTGAAGTGGCTTTGTTTGTTCGAATAACCGTGGCACAAGGCGTTCGAGGTACTCGAGATTTCTATCCAGAGGATATGAGGTTACGAAATTGGCTTTTTGATAACTTCGATGATGCAGCGCTATCTCACGGTTTTGAAGAATATGATGCTCCTATTCTTGAGCATGAAGATCTCTATACAAGAAAACAAGGTGAAGAGATTACTCAACAGTTGTATAATTTTCAAGATAAAGGCGATCGTAAGGTTGCTTTAAGACCAGAGATGACTCCTTCACTGGCACGTATGGTCATGAGCAGAGCAGGTGCTTTACCAATGCCAATAAAATGGTATTCGATACCTCAATGTTGGAGGTATGAAAGGACTCAACGTGGCCGAGGAAGGGAACATTATCAATGGAACGTCGACATTTGGGGTACTTCTGAAATTTCAGCAGATGCTGAATTAATATCGGTAGTAGTAACATTTTTTGAGAGTGTAGGGCTATCTTCTGATGATTTAGTTATTAGAATTAGTAGTAGAAAAGTACTGGAGGAAGTTTTAGGTTCGCTCAAAGTAGAGGGAGATATATTTACTAAAACGTGCATAATTGTTGATAAAATGGATAAACTCTCTGCAGATGTAATATCTCAACAATTAGCAGAATTGGGCCATGATTCACATGCAATACAAACAATTCAAAATATCCTCGGAATTAAAAATATGTCAGATTTAACTTCTGCTTTAGAGGATGAAAGTATTGCTGTTTCTGAATTAAATTATCTTTTTGACTCAATTGATTCTTATGGGATATCTGAATGGGTAGAATTTGACGCTTCTATTGTTAGAGGACTTGCATATTATACTGGTTCCGTTTTTGAAGCACATGACAGAGAAGGGAAATTTCGAGCTATTTGTGGTGGAGGACGATATGATAAATTACTTTCCACATTAGGAGGAAAAGACTTACCAGCAACAGGATTTGGATTTGGAGATATGGTAATAATGGAATTACTCGAAGAAAAGAAACTCCTTCCTGAATTAATTAGTAGTACAGAAGATGTTGTGATCCCATTGAGTCCAGATTTGAGGAATGTTGCAGTTATGGTTGCTGCAGCACTTAGGGATACTGGCAGAACAGTAGACCTAGTTCTTGAGGATAAGAAAATGAAATGGGCGTTCAAACATGCTGAAAGAATAGGTGCAGATCGTCTTGTTATGGTAATGCCGGAAGAATGGAAATCAGAGAAAGTTAGAATTAAAGATTTGCATACTGGAGAAGAATCTGATGTTTCATTTGAAGAATTATAATTATTCTTCAGGCTTATTAGAAACTAGAACTGCTGCCATTGCAAGGGCACCTAAGCCTGCTATTAGTCCAAAACCAGGTAATCCACTATCTCCACTACCACTTGCAACTTCTTCGTTAGGATCAATCACATCTGACACATTTATTATTGGAAATTTAACATCAACTTTCATTCCTTCTTGATTATTGGAATAATACATCTTGAATTCTCCACTACAATCCTGCCCTGGAATTGCGCATTCTAATCCATTATATCCAGGTTTAGAATATTGAATTCTAAAAATTGGATCTTCGCCATTAAAGCTCCATTTTACAGTATTATTATCGACAGGAATATCCCATAATATTTGCTCATCATCTCCGCTTGTTGATACAGCAGGGAACTGTCTTGTTGCAACATCCAAAGATCCTTTACTCAATGTGATTTTTAAATCCATACAAGCGCTATCATTACCGTCATCTTCACAATCTCCTGACCAAGTTGAAAATCCTAATTGAAATGCTATTGTTCCATTGGGATCTAGATGCATGTCTTCTTTGAGACTATCTTGTAATCTACATTGATAATCAACATTAACTTGAGAGCCTTGTGAAAATTCTTTCATTCCAAATCCCTCTTCGTGGGTTGCTGTATCATTGGAATCAAAATGAGTCCAGCAATTACCTAAATCTTGAGTTCCCCAAACATACATAGTTGCATTATCTATTGATGGTTGTTTAGGATCATCGGTAACTTGAGCCGTAGTCGGTGCGACCAAAGTCGATAGCGCTAGTAAAGTTGCGAGAACAATTGAGAGTGTGACACGCCCTGCTTCCATATTACCTACTCCCAACTGCTCTCGTTTGATACTTACCCTCACGTGTTCTTACTCAATCAAATCTCTGAAACTCACTTTCTGACTTATTTCGAACTTTTTTCGCTATATTTAGTGCTTCTCCAAGCATATCTGCACTGAGCATCTCATTATTGAGCCTCTCACTAATAACTCCTGTAATTATTGACATAACTTTGATCGTATCCCCAAAGGCAGGATCTTGCCTTGCTCCAAATATTACTTGTGCATTAGGGGAAAGTCTTGCTGTCATTAATTCTACAACTTGATTTGCTTGCTCTAAAGTCATATATGGGCCTCCAGTTACATGTATCAATGCACCAGTAGCTCCATCAATTTCAATATCTAATAGTGGATGATTGAGAGATTCATGAACTACTTCTTCGGGTCCTTGATCACTCTCTCCATAAAGCATCATAGTTACTCCACCACCTTTCATAATCGTTCTGACATCAGCAAAATCTAAATTAATCAAACTAGGTAATGTGATTGTTTCCACAACTCCTTTGACTATTTCAGCAATTAATTGATCCATTATGCTAAATGCTTCATCCATTGGAAGATTTGGTACGTAATGTAGGAGTCTATTATTGTCTAAAACAAGAACTGCATCCGCAGTATCACGAACCATATTCAATCCTTCTAATGCTCTTTTCATCCTCATTTTTCTTTCAACAGAAAATGGAGTAGTTACTACTGCAACAACTAATGCGCCAGCTTTCTTTGCTTCTTCTGCTACGACGGGGGCAATTCCTGTTCCTGTTCCTCCTCCAAGTCCGGCTGTTACGAATACTAAATCTGCACCATCGACTATCTTTGCGATGACATCTCTACCAGCTTCAGCACATCTACGCCCCATTGCAGGATCTCCTCCTGCACCTAAACCTCTAGTAATATGCCTTCCAACTAGTAATTTTTGCATTGCACGAGTATTGTCTAAATGTTGTTTATCAGTATTTATGGCGACCGTTATTGCGCCCTCAACTCCAATATGTGTAATACGATTCATAGTATTATTTCCAGATCCTCCACAACCGCAAACTAGTATTCTTGGATCAGGTGGTCCATATTCTTCTAATTCTCTATCAGTGAGTGCTGTTGGTATCCTTCTGGATGATATTCCATGGCTAGCAGAACCAACTGAACTCATAGGTACCTCTGCCATATATTTCTCCCCCATGCATCCCCGGCATTACTGCCTTACAAATCAACAGTGAATTCTTTCCCTTCTTAATAGTTGAGGGAAAGATCGAGTCCATACGTCTATTTTCATAGGTTATTTTTTTCACGGATTATCTTGATAATTTTTAATATAGAAAGAGATTTTTCGATTTCATTTAAGCTCATTAGATTGGAAAGCAAGATAAGGTAATGTATGGTCGTCTAACACATCCGAGCTTAGCTCAGTTGGCTAGAGCACCTGACTGTAGACTGGAAATAACAACTTCGGTTGTTGGCCAAATGGCCATCAGGGGGTCCCCGGTTCAAGTCCGGGAGCTCGGACCATCATCATTCAACCATATAATCTATAGTAAATTAATCTAAATGAATGTTAAACACTGCTCATGGGAAATAAATTTGCTAAAAAGAACACTCAAATAAGTAGGGACTTACCACCATTAGAGTGTTACAATGCAGTACTACGATTTATTTTAGTGGCAAGTAGGCTCTTAAAGGGATGTAATCTCGGCGACTCGCTAGGAGGTATACAAATGAGTCTAAACCAATATATTAGAGCCGTATGGAAGCAACCTAAAGAAAATATTCCAAGTCGACATAGAATCGCAAGGATGGCTAGCTGGAGAAAGGAACCAGTTTTCCAAAGAATCGAAAAACCAACTCGAATAGATGCTGCTCGAAGCGTTGGCTACAGGGCCAAACAGGGCGTAGTAGTAATACGAACTAGGATACGCCGTGGTGGATTAAGGAAAGGAAAAATTCACATGAAGCGTAAACCTTCTAAAGCAGGTATTACAAAGATAACTATGGCTAAATCTACTCAAAGAATGGCCGAAGAAAGAGCTAGCAAGAGGTATCCAAATTTGGAAGTACTTAACTCATATTGGGTTGGCCAAGATGGAAAAAATAAATTCTTCGAGATAATCATGCTAGATCCTCATCATCCGGTGATTAAAGCAGATAAACAATACAATTGGATTTCAACTGGTAGCAGTCACAGAGGCCGTGCAGCTCGTGGAAAAACTAGCGCTGGAAAAAGGGGAAGAGGATTATACAATAAAGGAAAGGGAGCAGAAAAACTCCGCCCTAGTCTCAAGGCTAATAGAAACCGTGGAAAATAATTTTTTCTTCCGTCATATTGATGGTTTGAACCGCACTGGTGAAGTCGATGGTTGACTACTACGTCTCAGAGATTCGTGGCCTTCCAGTGATTCTTCCCGACGGAAGGGTGATCGGAACTGTCAATGATACAATTGTAATAATTGGTGAAGACTCAATTAAATGTAGCCATATTTTTGTTGCAAATCCTCCTGATGAGATAGTTGAAGATGGCATTCATGTTTCCATACCGTGGCATTGGATTCGGTCGATTGGTGATGTTATTGTTTTACGCTGGTTTCCTCCAACTCCAATTCCTAGGGATTTATAATTTATTTTCGGAAGTGAAAAAATGATCGATTTTCATGTACTTGGGACATCCGGTTCAAGGCCAACTGGAACAAGATCTGTATCAGGAAATTATCTGTCTACACCTTCAGGAAGTATAGTTATTGATTGTGGCGAAGGATTTCAAGATAGACTTGTTAAACATGAATTAGATCTTAAAAAAAATCCAATAGGCATCCGTGCAAGAATTTCAAAAATTAAAGCAATATTGCTCACACACTCACATTTTGATCATTGTTGGGGTGTTCTACCATTTTTGAAAACCATGCAGTTAGATGGAAGGACAAAACCATTGACTATAATTGGGCCTACTACAAAAGAAGCCATTGATTGGGTAGAGGATAATTATGGAAAACCAATTCCCCTAGGATCAGGAATAAATCCATCAGACTTTTCCATTTTATTCAGGGAATGGAAATCACATCTTGAGAATAACTCTAATCAAAATAAATTTCCAATAGAGTGGACCCTAATTCCTGTTGATGGCTATGAACCAATTCAACTGCTGAGTCAACCACTTCCAAATGTCCACCTATCTGCAATACCTACGGTCCATGGGATAACTTCAGTAGGATGGTTAATTTCTATTGGGGGCAGTATAAGCAAAAGGATATTGATATCCGGAGACACTACAAAAAATGTACCTTCATTTAACAAATCTTCGCTAAAAGGGCCTTTGGATTTACTAATTCATGAAGCGACATTTACTAGTGAATTATCTGAAAAAGCAGAAAAACACGGGCATTCAACAGCCTTAGATGCTGCTAAAGCAGCCTTAGACACAAATGCTAATACTTTGGGAATGGTACATTTTAGTCCAAGAATAAAAGATATCGAAGTTCATGAAAATGAAGCTAGAAAACTTCATCTGAGGAGTATGGCTTGTCAAGACGGAGATATTTTTAGAATCAAAAATGATGACAAAATTATTCTAATGAGAAAGGACAAAAACTCCTGGTTTGAACATGATAATCAACGAACGTGATTGCGATACGGTTCAAAAGGTATGTCTAAACGGTTAAACAATGCGTAGCCGACCCGCAAGTATAATTGTTATTCTCATTTTACTCTCATCATCATCAAATATACATGCAGAATCAAAAGGAGTAATTTCAAATTGTATTAACTCTGATATTGATAATTTACCAGAAAGTTGGACATTAGAAGATCAAAGTTGTATTAGGATAGATTTAGGAGAATTAAATCAAAATACTGTAATGTCATTTAATATCTTGACAAGTGATGAAATAGATATTATCTTATTTCCTGCTAATTCTCTTCAAGTATATTTGAATGAACAATCATATCGAAGTGATGCAATTTGGCAAAGTGAATCAACTTTTGAATCATTTAACGGAGATGGGGAATGGCATTGGACCGTCCCAGAAGATAGAGAAAAAACTAGATGGTATATGATAATCGATAATTTTGCACATCCAGGGGATGACGGACTAGGCAGCCAAGGTGGCCAAGAATCAGAGGTTACATTCGATGCACAAGAAATTATTTCTGAACCATTCACTCTTTCTGACTCAATCATAAAACTGGGCACTAATAGCCAATCTATAGCACATGGGCCATTTGTTGTCGATGCTGGCTCATATGTAGAGATATTTGCAAGAACTATGGAAGGTAATCCCGATATTTTCATAATGACTGAAACACAAAAAGACCTATACACAAGTGGTGGAACTGCTGCTTCTAGGATATTAGAAGCAGATATGCTACAAGTATCTACTGAAAGATATCAACCATGGCTGGTATCAGAAGAATATGAAGGCGTTAATCTATATGTCATGGTCGACAATAGGGCAGGACCAGGAGGTGGAGGAGCAGGTACTACAATTACAGGCATAACTCTAACCATCACTATAAATCCAATCTTAAATCCTGTAATTTCCACACTTGATGATCGAGAAATATACAATGTTGGAGAAATTATTTCTTTCTCCGCATTAGAAACTCCCAATAGATCAAACCAAATTCAAGAATCAGGTTTCTCATGGGATGTCAATGGAGATGATATTGATGATTATTTTGGACCATACCTTGATTATAGCTGGGACAATCCAGATAATATATCTCTTAAGTTAAGCATAATTTCTACTGAAGGAATCATAAGTAGTAAAATATTTGCTCTAGAGGTTACAGATAACTCTCCTCCAAATGCATCTATCTCAGCCGATGGAGATATACAAAAAGGGTATAATCAAACAATCCTATTGAGTTCAACATTTTCAGATAATTGGGGAATTGATAGAATTGATTGGCTTGTCGATGGAAATGTAGAAAAAAGTAACTATTCCATTTCTAAATTCACATCTTCATTCTCTTTTATCTTTGATCCATCATATAATTCAGGTGAGCATATAATCGAATTTATTGTAACGGATAAATCAGGTCAATCTTCAAGTGATACGGTAAAGGTAATACTTTCAGACATAACTCCTCCTGTTTTTCGGGATTATCAAAATACTAGATCTCAAAATGTTGGTATGCCAATAAATTTCCAAATTGTCGCAGATGATTTTGAATCATCAGAAATCCAATATACTTGGATATTCAATCAGGGTACTGAAAATCAAATTCAATTTTCTGGTATGTCAGTGACTTATGATTTCAAGTCACTTGGGGCCCAAAGAGTAGTCTGCATAGCCGAAAACGAAGCCGGACTTTCTTCAGAAGCGGAAATTATTGTCAATATTTTTGAGTTAGAAATTGTAGATAATTCACTTGATACTACTTTCATCATATTGATAATAATATTGTTTTTATTAATTGCCATCTTTGTTTCATTTAAATTAATACAGAGGAAAGTAAAGATAAGGGTAGAAGAATTATCCAATCAAGAAGAAGAAACTATTGAAGAAAATTTACCTCCTACTGCTGAAGAACAGAAACAAATGTGGGGAGAAAATTCTATTATGTCTAATAATCAATTACCAACAGGAGATATTCAAACCTTGATTCCAGAAATTGATATAGAAGATTTATTAGCAGATGCACAAAAAGAAACCCTTCAAAGTACTAATAACTTTGATAGTAATCTATTAAATGATCTCTTAGATAAAAAGGAACCTAATACTTCTGAGGCCATATTAAAAGAAGAATCTATTGATCGTTTAATAAAGAAGAACTGTTCATCCTGTGATTTATTATTTTCAGTCCAACTTCCTGAGAATATAGATTTTGCACGAACTGCATGTCCAAAATGTGGTTCTATAGAAGATGTCAGCATTCTTTAGGTAAACCTGATAACCTACAAAGTTGATATAATTACTACTCATGAAGGGCAATAGCCTATATCAGACTTATTCTAGGTGGTAGCATGAGGAAGTACCGGTCTCCAGTATTCCCTCGATTTACGATGCATCCTTCGAAGCTTGCCATTCTTTTGGTATTCTTATTTTTATTACCATTATTTTCTCCGTTTACGTCAGTGGGAGGAGAGGCTAGAATTGAATCTAATGATTTTGAAATATTGGATGATTTAAATGACATACTCTCAGACAGACAGGATTTGATAAATAGAAATACAATAGGTTCTTTAGCACAACCTAAAATTGACGATATTTCAAATTCTGTTTATGAATCTGGAGATTCTGATGCACTCTCAAACATCGGCCAAGGAATTAATGACATCTCTTTAATTCAAACCTCGCCCCCTTCTCCAAATCATCCAGATCCATATGAGTTAGCGATAAGTGGGGCCAGTAGACCAGGAGATGTAAACAATATTTGGCAGACATTAATTAATGTCACAGACTATGTTATTTGGGCAAAGTATACTGGATTAGATGGAGAGGTTATAGAGACTTTCGAAACTGTTACCTTTACTGCTTCGTTATTATCACTTTTTAATTTTAACACAGATCCATTACTACATGCTATGGATGTTGATGACGATGGAGATGATGATATCCAAGTCGGACTCTCTGTTGCTTGGGAATTTGCAGGAGGTTGGGGCATCGATGGAGATACTCTCTGGATAGAGCCTGGAATCGTATTTTCTGTCAAAGTATTGGAAGATAGTGTGGATGATTCAGATTGGAATAATTTAAAATTTCTACAGGTATCTTTAATCAAAGCATTTGCTTATTCATCAAGTGAGTCAGTATTGGCACTTGGAGATGGTGAAAGTTATATTTGGGTAGTTGATTCTAGATTTACATCAGTACCATATGATTTTTCACTTGAGATAGGTATTGAGAGATTTTATTTCGATATTTCAGAAGCAAGTGTAGGATTATTAGCAGCTCTCACCCTTGGTTTGGTCGACCTAGGTCAAGATGAAACTGGAATAACTTTTGCATCAATAGCTGCACCATATTCAATTAGACTAAATAATGCTGGTCAATCGTCCTGTCCTTCAAGATATACTCCTTCAGAATTATATAATTATTCTCATGAAGATATAAATTGTGGCCTTTCAGTAGGTCTTGGGTATGTTCATTTTTCCCCTCCTAAATCAGATGAAACTAGGGATGTATGGGAATTGGCATATGTTGATGCTTCATTCCACCCCCACGGCGACTCCTCAGAACTCCCTTCCGAAGCTGAAATAGTAATTAGGACTGATTCTGTTTTACCTACTTCTACTGGATTGGAAGGTGATAAGAGTCTAACAACTATAGAATACTGGGCAGATGAAAGATCAGACGTATACTTGCACTTTCATGAAAATAGATCAAACCTTCCTCCTTCAGAATCTGATGGAGCTTTTGGAAATGTTACTGACTCATTAGGGTGGTTCAGAGGCATGCCCGAAGGATCAATGTCTGCAGGAGAAATATCCAGAATATTTCGTTTATTAGGTTCCGAAGACTCACCTGATTTACCAGGCGGTCAGCCAGACAGATTGGGATTAATAATCGGCGTTAAGAACTTTTCAAGAGATACAAGTCAGAATGTCAATGATCTAACTTTACCGATTAATCCTGCTGATCCGCCCAACAGTGTCATCCTTTTAAGATCAAAACAATCTATAGAATCTATTGATTATAATTCATGGTTTACTCGTGGAGGATTAAAAGAAGATCATAGAGCAATAAATGTTAATGCATCTTCAATTCCTACTTCATTATTGGTTTATGGTTCTTTTGAATTAGGTGGCTCCACTGATCCTGATACCAGTTTAGATAGCGCTACTGATTTAGATTTCATTTCAAAGGTAGTAGATTCTGTGATTTTGAATCTTGTAGATCTTTTCCTTGATACGGGAAATGTACTCAATGATGTTCCTACACTTATTGTAGATTTACTTAGTGGATCATCTAGTTCAGGTAATTTCGATGGGCAATCATTTAATCTATTGATGACTAATGATTTACGAGAATCAAGAATTATGATGCCCTTGGAATCGATTGAACTGAATATTGGATCATCTCCACATCCAACAATTTCAGGTGATCACATGATAATATCAAAAGATAAAAATTTAGGTATAATTCAAGCTGCAAATGGCCCAGTTGAGCCACTGGTACCAATTGCTGCTAGCCTAAGATTTGGTGGTTTTATGGCAGCATCATTGAGAGACAATAATGATACTAATCAACAAAAGATAGAACTGTTTACAGATTCAACAAATCCATTAGTACTTTCATTTATCGAATATGATTCTGCATTCATTGAGAACGCCTCACGCCATTCTATAATGTATTCAGATTTTCCAAATGAGATATCAATTATTGTGTCCGAAAACACTCTTCAATATTCTGCATCATCTGGAATTGACTCAGTAAAATATGCGGGTAATAATGGTGATCAATACCAAGCAGCCAATTTCATAGGTTTACCAGCATCTTTCACTTCAACATTCGGCGACATCATTTCTTGGAATTCAGATACTCCGATTACTACAATTGAAGCTCAAATAACAAATTCTACAATTCCCCTAACTATGACAGGAGATCACTTTCTATTTCATAACGATCCAAACTCAGAAAAGGTTAGTCTATCATCAAGAATTTCAGGATTAAAAGAAATTGGATGGATAACACCCCAAGAGGAAGGAGCCTTGGGATTAGCAGGAATGGGGACTGCATATATGTCTATTTCAGATCCAAATCCCATGAGGATTAATGTTGCTCAAGCCCCTACTGATAATGATGCCAATCTTTCCGTTTTGGCAGAGATTAATCCACTGCCCTCTTCATTATCTTTAAGGATACCAACTGGAACTGCTAACACTCCTACTCTGGCAGTACCTGACTTTGATACATCCAATGGTTTGTCCGGTATCGCAGCATTTATTAACGGATTCTCGGATTTAGGACGATCAGTTAATCAAGTATTGTCAGGTATTACAACTGATATTTCCACAGGCTCCGGCACAGGTTCTGATAACTTTTCATTTGGAATAGAATTAGACTCAAATTCCGAATTTGATCTTATTGTAGAATCATTTCATGGCCCTAAAAAAGAAGATAAGTTACCTTGGGTTCATGGTGTATCTTTTGAAGCAAACTCCAAAGGTATCGCAGATGGCTTTCATCTTCGTTTATGGATACCACGTCTCCCCCCTTCTGTGGAATTATCAATCTCAAAAACTACTACCGATACTGGTCAAGATTGGACGATTTTTGCAGAGTTAGATTTTTGGTATCCACAGCATAATGAATTAATGTTAGTTATGAGTGGAATTAATGGTCAAGATTTATTTGTTACTATGAAAGGATTAAGAATTGGAGAATATACTAAGTTAACTTTGGACTCGATATTTGTAATAACAACTATTGGTGAAATAACTGAAGTCTCTACTACTACTCAGTATGATTTGTCTAACCGCCTAGATTGGATACACATATTATTGATCAATAGGGAAGCCGGTTCTCGTACTGAAATAATGATAAAAGATATTCCTGAATCAGTTGCATTACAAGCAAGCCTAGGTACAGCAATATCAATTGATATGAATGTTCCAGAGCAATATCGCTCGTCTGAAGGCTTTGCAGTAGGATCAATGTTCATTCAACAAATGCAATGGATGGACGGATTCTGGTGGCCAGCAACAATTTTCTTAACAAATGTTCCTGGATCTATGAGCCTAACTACTGAGCCCGATCTAAATTTTGATATTACTAAAAATCTAGCATTTCAGGGTACTCCTGTACTAGATTTTACAGCTTCTGATGTAGGGATGTCCCTATACATTGAAGCCTTTGGTCGCGCAATAAATACTAGAGGAGATGTTGTTTTACTTGCAGAAGGAATGACTGATAGGATGATAATTAAGCCAACAGACTCATATGGATTAGAAATAAGATCAGGAGGAAGTGGTGTTGAAAAAATATATATTCGTTTTAGTAATAGCCCAACAACTCCGCCAATTGTTATCGATGAAATGGAAGCATTGGGTGAGAATCTAAAGAGTGCTACCATACATATCCGAGAAATTGCTGGCCCATATTATAGTGTAATTGATATTGACGACGTCCAAGGAGGGAGGATCATAGCATCTGCAAAGATTTATGCAAATATAGGTGATAAGAACATAGGATTGAAAGGAGTACTTATTGATGCTCAAATAACGGGAGGTATTCCAACTGGTACAACATTTGGAATAAATGGATTAGCTTCAGATTTATCAATCCTTTCAATCATTCCAGGAGTGTCCGGTTCAACGAGGCACATAATGGCGCCAGAACCTCTTTCATCTGGAATTCTTACAGTCATATCTCTTATCGGAGGTGATAATTATGGGTCTTCTTGAAAAATTTAAAAGAGATTCTGATCAAGATCTTGAGGAAGAAATTGCTTATGATTTACTCGATAAATTGGAAGCTACTGGTGATAAAATATCTCCAAAAAGAGTAGTATTTGCTTCATTTGTTGCAGCATCATTACTCCTAATTACTATTTTTACACTAGTAATAGCAGTCCCTTATGATAGAGTTAGTGTAGATATTGTTTATCGCCAAGGAGGTTCCGGGCATGTAATTTTAGCCCAATTGGATAATCATGGAAGTAGGGAAATAACTGATATCTCTCTTACAATAAGATTTACAGATGCTGAAGGAAGTGAATTGGGAAGAACTGATTTTTTGTTAGACTCAATGGGGGCACATAGCTTCTATGCAGGAGATAACTTAGAATTAATAATAAATGGTGCTTCTGTATGGGAGGATTATACTATAGAAACACTACTTGAATACAATTATTATAATGGTAGAGGCGATGAAAGATGGACGCATGATGTTGGAAATTGGACAATGGAACTTTTCACAGACCGTGCACAAATCAAAATATTCTAGAGAAGGCTCAAACATGATTTCTATCAATTTTAATTTATCAAAATACCCATACTATCAAATCGGATATTAGGTGGCGATAAATTATGAATAAGCGCACTGTTATTTTGGTACTAAGTTTATTTTTAATTTCATATCTTCCTGTCTTTGACTATGATGATATTAAAAAAACACAAGAAATTGAATATTTAGACTCAGATTATTTGAGGACAGAAATCTCTCCAAATCCAGATACAATTAGTAATTTAGAAATATCTAATATTTATTTTGGACCTGAAGATAAAAGAGAAGTTAGAGCCGACTCATCTATAGGAATCTATACTGAGAATGGCCTAATACCTAGTGTTTCTATGAAATCAGAATTAACTAAATATCGCTCAGATTTAATGATAGTTCTGGTAGATGGTGATGTGGGATTATGGGATGCTAGAATCAAGATTATGGATTCAGCAAATGTGGAAATACGTTCTACAATTCCTCCCTCAGGTTTCTTAATTCAAGGTACTACTGATGAGTTAAATAAAATAAATAAATTACCCATTATATCTGCCAGTCATGAAGTCCCCGCTGGCCTTCTTATTGATTCAAATCTTTATAATAATAATTTTGATGATAATATCATTATCGAATTATCTGGATGGAAAGATTCTGATTTAATTAGATATAATTCTCCCGGATTAAATTTAAATAGCTCATTATCAGAAATAGCTTTAGAATGGATGATTAATCCATTTTCACCTCAAAATGGAACATTTATAGGAGAAATAGAAATAAATAACTTAGATGAAATAGTGATGAACCCAGCAGTTTCATATATATCTCCAGTTTTTGAAATTTTAACTTTTAATAACCAAGCTAGAGTTCACATGGGGATAAATACTGTAGAAAATACGTATGTAACGGGACTTAATGGAAGCGGACATTTAGTAGCCGTTGCTGATACTGGCATTGATCCAGATCATGGAGATTTTGGAAATAGAATTACACAAGTTGTTAATGTGGCTGGAGACTCTTCCACTGCAGATACTAATGATGGCCATGGCACCCATGTGGCATGTACTGTATTGGGAGATGGAACTAGAACTAGCGCATATGAAGGAATAGCTCCAAAATCAGAATTATATTTTCAAGCAATGGAAATAGACTCTAATGGTCAACTGTCTAATACTGGAATATATGGTATGCTAAACAGTGCTTATAATTCAGGAGGGGCAAGATTTCATACTAATAGTTGGGGTTCACAAACAGGTGGCTCATATACAACTCAATCCGAAGATGCTGATGATAGAACATCAACATGGGATCAATATTGGTTATATGAGGGAATGACAGTTTTATTTGCAGCAGGTAATGAAAAGGATGATGGCATATCCTCCCCTGGAACTGCTAAAAATGTCATAACTGTAGGAGGGCATGTAAATAGATACTCTGGTGCACCTGATGAGATGTATTATTACAGTAGTAGAGGACCTACTGATGATGGTAGAATTAAACCAGACGTAACAGGACCTGGGGACTATGTTAGGTCTTGTTTGGCCCAAGAAGCTGAAGATTCTTCAACAAACATAGGAGACTCATACTACATTGAATACAGTGGAACTTCAATGGCAACTCCTGCTACTGCAGGGGCATCAGTTTTAGTTAGAGAATATTTGATGGAAATTGCAGAACGTCCAGCACCACAAGGTTCCCTTGTCAAAGCAATGCTTGTTTTAGGTGCAATAGATATGGGTACTAGGGATATACCTAATGGTGATGAAGGATGGGGGAGAATAAACCTTGTAAATACCTTAATTCCAGATGAAGATATAGGTATTTTTGTCGATGATAGATCCAGACTTTCAAGTGGACAAGTTAATGAATATACATTTGATGTTACAAGGGCAGGAGAACCGCTCAAGGCAGTACTTGCATGGTCTGACTATCCCGGTTCTAGTAGTTCTAATATACAACTTAGAAATGATTTGGACCTTGAAGTAATATCTCCAAATGGGCAAATCATCTATCTTGGTAATGATTTTAATAATGGGAGATCAACAACGGGAGGGTCCAAAGATAATCGAAATAATGTTGAGGTTGTGCTTATTGACAGTGCAACTACAGGAATATGGACAGTCAAAGTCCGGGACTCTCAGCATGGTGGAAGCCGTACCTATCAATCATATTCAATCGCCATAAGGGGCGTAAATGTAAATGATTTAACGCCCGATCCTACATTTATTCCAGGGTCATTTGAGATATCAACTCCAATACCTCAGGTTGGCGAAGAAGTTGAAATTTCTATAAGTGTACAAAACCAAGGTGCAGGTTCATTCACTGGAGTGCCAGTTGCAGCATATGCAAATTCCAATCCAATTGGTATCCAAACAATTAGTATGTCTCCGGGAGGTTCAGAAGAATTATCATGGTCTTGGACTCCAATTTCCGATGATGAGGGAGAGGTCGAAATTTCTTTTTATATCGATCCTAATGATATATTAGAAGAACTTTCAGAAGTAAATAACTTCGTTTCCACTCTAATACTTGTCAGTACTCCAGGGATTAGAGTTTCTTCTGAAAATCATATAGTTAGGCTGGGAGATGCTGCAGATTCTACTACACAATGGGAACTTATTGTAACTAATACTGCTTTATTTGAGACAAACGCTACAATATCTGTTTCCGATCCTGTAAGAATTAGGGACGGAGTCACCTTTGAATGGTTCCGCTCTTTTACAAATGTTAATTTTAATTTAGATGCATCTGAAAATATTGATATTACTCTCACAATGGCTCATCCAGCACCACCTCAACCAGGATTATACAAGATGATAGTTACTGGGAACGATATAGAAAATAATCTTGATTCAGAACTAGAAATATACTTCGATGTTCCAGTTTTAGCTCAACCTCAAGTAATACTACCTTCCGAAGAAATCATCGTCAGCTCTTTTTCAGATACAAAGTTTTCTTTTGATATTAAAAATAATGGAAACGGGGCACAAACATATGACGTATCACTAATCTCTCCAGCAGGATGGGATTTAGGGTTTGATAAAATTGGACCTTTTGAAGGGTCAGCATATGGATCAACTGGAACCTTGGTTAAAGGTGATTCAGTATCGATAGAGGTTACGATTGAATCGCCAGGAGTTATGATTAATGCAGGAAGTGAATTTATAGCAGATTTAATAGTTGAATCTAGAGTAAGTGATGATGTATGGGAAATTGAATTACCTCTAATAGTTGAAATATTTGATGATATTCAAATATCTTTAGATTCGAATGATATGCCACAACAGATATTATCTGATGGTAACTATGAGTTTATGTTGGAAATATTAAATGATGGAAATAGGGATATATCTATTCAACCTATTCAACAAACATTGCCCGGAGGCTGGACTTTATCTGGTCTAGATGAAATAACAATAGAAATAGGTCAAAAATTGTATTTCCCTGTTTACATATCGGGTAATGGCAAAGCTGTGAGTGGTGAATTAAAAATTAGATTTATTTCAGATGATGGATTTTCATCAGATTGGAATTATTCTTTAGATGTAATATCAGGTGCAATACCAATTGTTGATTTTTATAAAATCGAAATTCCAAATGGACAATCTTCTGATGATCCACTAGGCGTTGATTTCCACCCAGTAGGTACTCCTTTTGATCTAGGGTGGACCGTAACTAATCAGGGCACGGTAAGTTGGCAACCCAATGCAATAATCGAATTACCTAATTCAGATTGGAGTTCTTCATGTTCCATATCTCCACAAAAAGTGTATCCAGGAGAATCATCTAGAGTATGGTGTACATTAATCATACCTATTTCTGCCGAGGCTAATTCTGAACCAGAAATAACATTAGTTATGGAAGATGGAGGAGTGGAAATACGTAATCAAATATCACTCCTAGTAGAAGAAATAATGCAAGTAAGTTGGACTTTAATTCAACAAAGTGATGTTTATGAAGATTCTTCAAACACTATGTATTTTGAATTACAAAATACGGGTAACACTGTAATTTCAGACAGAATATATGCATTTGGACCTAGTGGATGGGATGTTAGAATTTTAGATGGAATTATGGTAAATTTACAACCAGATCAAATTAAATCTGTACAAATAGAATTTACACCAGATAGCGGCACAGATGGCTCATTAATTTTGACTTTGGGCGATTCAGCTCCTAACTCCGACAATAGTAAGAATATACCCGTAGTTGTCAAGGGTATAGATTCAGACAACTCACCACCATTCTTCATAATAGGATTATTTTCGTTAATATTATTTACATTATTGGGTGGATCAGTATATTTATATCAAAAAAATGATAAAGATATAAAGAGTATATTTAAAAATGTTAATACGCCAAAGAAAAAAGTTGAACCAGAACTTACTTTTGCTTCCGAAGAAGAAGTTAATGTAGAATTTTCTCCGACTAATGAGACTTCAAATAATTTAGAAAAATATGATGAATATCCCGGTTGGTTATGGGATTCTGAAAAAGAGACATGGATTCCAGATCCCGAGCACGCTGATGTATCATAAATCTCCGTATTACAGTTTTATTCTAAATTTTAACTAATATAAAATAATAATTTTGATACGCATTTATTCAAAAGTCCTTTGAGTAAAGATTGATTCCGACATATGATGAGGAACAATTCAGCGGTCACGGTTTTTATCACTTTGATGCTAATTTCCGTCTCTCTTCCATTAGTATCTGCTTCCGTTAGTGTCAGTTTATCTGCTAGCCCAACTAGTCAATCTGCAACTTCAGATGATGCTGCAGAATACACCATAACAATTCAAAATTCTGGAGATGATGATGCTACTGTGTCGCTATCAACATCTCAAGCCGCTGATTGCAATGGTTATACTTCAACTCTTGAAGATCAAGTTGTTTCCGTTAGTTCAGGATCTTCAGAATCTACTACACTTACAGTTTCCCTGGGTGAAAGTGCAGGAGATAGTTGTGAAACAACTGTAACTGCGTCTGCAGTAGGGCAAGCGCCGACAGATACCGATACTGCTGACATAACTGTCGAAACCTCTAATGAAGATGGAGGAGGGCAATATTCAGTTAAAATAACTGTAAAGGACAACGATCCTCAATTAATTAATTATGATAGCGAAGAAGATGGCGATCAAGTAAAGTGGGAACTTATTATTGAAAATACTGGTGAACAATCTTCAGCCATGCAAATAGAAGTAACATCGGATAGTGATTGTGACTCGGATGGACTTAGTGCCACTTCAGACAAACAAACAACTCAAAGCTTAGGAGAAGGAGATACTGAAGAGGTGGAGATAACGGTAGATATACCCGACGAAGGAGCCACTGAAGCAGATTCTCATTGTTTCATAATAAAAGCCACTGCTGCTCAGGATCCTAATGCTGCCGATAGGGCAGAAGATAATATTACTCTAACCGTAAAAATTCCACAATTAAAAGAATGCGACGCATCCTTACAGAAAACTGCACATAGTCTAGAGCCATTAGAATCAGCAACAAATTCTATCTCTTTGACAAATATTGGTAATACGGAATGGACTGTCACTGCTGCCGCAACTTCTGATGATTATGATGTTCAAGATTGGGTTGATTTTGATGCACCACTTAGTAAATTACTGAGTGAACCCGGAGGCACTCAAGACTCCCATACATTTAGTTTCACAATAACTCCAGATGATTCTGTAGAACCTGGCACTATTCCAGTATATATTCAAGGACGAGCAGGAACATCAGTTGGTTGTGAAGAAATATTGTATGTTACTGTAGGTCAAAATAAAGATGCTTCTTTATCATTGAGTACAAATAAAGTATCCAATGTCGAACCAGGTTCTACAGAAAGAATCCAAGTTTTTGCGGTAAATACGGGCAATGGTCAAGATACATTTGCATTAGGAACTAATAATCTCCCATCAGGCTGGCAAGTCTCTTTGTCTCAAAGTAGTGTGACAATAGATGGTAAGCACTGCGGCCCAAATAATTGTAATAAACAGAGTCTGGATGCAGATATTCAAGTGCCTAATGATGCATTAGCAAATGTCCAATATAGCTTCACATTTTATATTAATTCTGGAGGTAATCAACATGATTCTATATCTCTTGATGTTACTGTGGCAGCAGTTCATTCTGTAATAACTACACTTCCTTCAGACTCACAAACTGGTAAATTTACTCAAATTGTTCAATTCCCGTTAAGTATAAAGAATACTGGTAATATCCGAGATACATTGGTGTTAGATGTTTGCAATCCAAACATAAATAGCTCATGCTCAGCACCTGCATGGAATGCCTCTTTCTCAAACCAACAAGGAAATACAATATCTAGCTTAAACTTAGATCCAGAGGAGATTGGGAATATATTTGTTGATGTTCAAGTAGAAGATCCATTTGACAATAGTGAAGAATATTTCGAGATTAGAGTTGGCATTATTGGCTCCAGTTTTCAATCTACTGAACTTGTAAAAGTAACTGTCTCAAATTATAATTATAGCATGGCAATTTCTTTTGAAAATCCTGGAGATAGCCCAAGCTCATCTGAACTTTCCCTTCCTCCAGGGGGGTCACATAGTACTTCTTTTTGGATTAATAATACAGGTGATGGTGGAGTTGATGAAGCTATAATTTCAATAAATGGCATGGAGTCTTCAGTACTTAAGTCAATAAAACTGGATGGAGTAATTACAAATGGTGAAATATCTATTCCTGCTAATTCTAGAGTTTTGATTGAAATAGAACTTGAGGTTATCGAAGGTGTTGAAAGTGGAAACTCAGGAACTATTACTGTCAGCGTTTCTTCAAAGAAAAATACTGCCAAAATTTCTTCGATAACATTCAACATTGATGTTATTGTAATTCATGATTTACAGTATACTATGGATTCATCTCCAGAGGAGTTAACTGTAAAATATCCAGAAAGAGCCAGCTTTATTATCTACGTTACTAATAATGGAAATGCTATTGAAAATGTGGAAATAATTACTCCAGCACCTCTGAGGGAATGGTCCGTAGACGTAGTTCCTGATGACTTCAATCTTAATCCGGGACAAACAAAACAACTAGAGATTAGAGTTACTCCTCCAGTCGGTTTAAACCAAGATGATACCTATAAATTCACAATAATTATACAACCTGAAGATACTCCTGTCGCAGGACAACCAATAGAATTGATTGTAAATGCCGAAACATCCTCGATAAATTTAGCAAATGGATTAATAGGTAAAATTCTTGTTTACAGCTCAATTATATTTGGGTCTATTTTAGTCCTCACTTTGTTTTTAAGGTCAAGAAAGGAGAATAAAATAATCTCTGAAACACTACTTTCTAACCAGCAAGATTGACTCTAGTTCAGATTCCTTGCCGGATACACTTATGTTTAGTTTTCAGGTGGGCAGGATGTTGCCCTCTGCTGGGCGACGTGGTGTCCCTATGTCCGTACCTGAAGATTATATCGCTGTTGCAGTTATGGCACTGGTTGGAATAGGTTTTCCTGTAGGCAGTTTCATCGCTTCTAGATTACTCAGGCCAACTCCAAATCCTAATGATAAAACTCAGCTAAGATCATGGTTATTACCTGGTTATGAAACAGATCAGACTCTATATGTTAGGCGTCATAGTACATACGAATGTGGTTCTGAACCAGTTGGAGATGCACATATCAATTTTCATTTCCAATATTATTGGTATGCGATAATATTTTTAGTTTTTGATATAGCATTCATGTTTTTAGCATTCGGTGGCGTCATAACAATCCAAAAAGGAGGGATACTTTTGTCCGATTCAGAAGTTTACAGCGCTTTATTCACACTTGTTATTTTCATGACGTTAATGAGCCTTGGTGTTTGGCATGTTTTCAGGAAAAGAGGCAGAATCTACATTTGAGGGAATATAATGTCAGAAGATGGTCAAAATTATACAATGTTTAGTAGCCGCATGTTGGTTGATACTGTTGGAGATACTACTGATGCCGCATTGGAGGCTAGTGGCCTCAGGGAGGTAATTGGAGTTCTTGCTGGGAGAATATTCAATTGGGGACAAAGGAAATCACTTTTTCCATTACATTTAGGAATAAAATGTTGTGCTCTTGAAATGGCTGCTGCAGGGGCTAGTCGTTTTGATGCAGAAAGATTTGGTGTTTTCTTCCGCTCTAGTCCGCGGCAATGTGATGTATTGCTAGTAAATGGCCCTATTACCAAAAAGTTTGCAGATCCTATTGTTCGATTATGGGAACAAATGCCAGAGCCAAAGTGGTGTATTGCAATGGGTGAATGTGCAATTTCAGGCGGCCCGTACTTTCAATCATACAATGTACTAGAAGGCGTAGATACAGTAATACCTGTTGATATTTATATTCCTGGATGCCCTCCTCGGCCAGAGGCATTAATTGATGGCTTTGGAAAACTACGAGAAAAAATTATCCGCATTGGTGCTGTTCCAAGCCACGCTAGGACTGATGGCGTTGCACCTATAATAATCGGAGATGAGTGAGGAGATTCTTATGAATGGAGTATCTGAAGAATCGCAGATTTCTGCCGCAGAAGATTTAGTAAATGAAATAGGCACAATGGAAGGAGTTTCTGCTTTTGTAGATAAGAGAACTAGTGGAACTCAAGTCAGGCCAATTGTTAATCTCACAGTCCCTCCTGAAAATTGGCGTAAAGTTGCAGAATCTATGTTTTCAGATCATGGGATAGATTACTGTTCAATGATTACTGGCATACATTGGCCTGAATCATCAGATAAACAATGGGAAGTAATATACCACTTTCTCAGAACGGGAGTCAAAAATCCTCCTATTGTAGATGGTGTAGTTGAGCCAATAATAACTGATTCTTCACAATTACAAGGATCGGACGTACCATTGGAAATTCAGATAAGTATACCATTACAAGAAACTAGAAATCCCAAAGTCGCTAGTATTCAAGATATATGGGTTGGTGCTGATTGGAATGAAAAGGAAACATGGGATTTAGTTGGTATTGATTTCGAAGGTCATCAAGGTATGCGTCGAGTACTACAACCACACGAAACTCCTAAAGGATATCATCCATTACAAAAACAGCATAAATTAAGGTACCATAACTTTGAAGAAATGTATGATGATGTTCAAGGTTTCAAAAGAAAACCAGCAGATTCAGAGAAAGTTAAATGAGGTGAAAAGATGGCAGAAATGTGGATTTCAATGGGCCCACAACATCCTATGACCCATGGTCTATGGACGTTAAAGGTGAAAGTTGATGGAGAAACTGTAGTCGATACTGAACCTGATCTAGGATATATTCACAGAGGTGTTGAAAAAATATGCGAAGCAAGGAATTTTACTCAGATAACAACTTATTGTGACAGATTATGCTATGCCAGCGCCAATACATGGTCTCATGCTTACATTTATGCGGCTGAAGATTTACTTGGAGTCGAAGTACCAGAAAGGGCAGAATACATCCGTCTTGTAGCAGTTGAATTACAGAGAATAGCAAGCCATCTCATGTGGTTAGGAGCATATGGCCCTGATATTGGTAATCTAACCGTCATGGTGTGGTGCCTACGTGAAAGAGAGATGATGATGGATCTACTCCAAGAGCTCGGTGGTTCAAGAATGCATTACAATTTTCCAAGAGTTGGAGGAGTAAAACGCGATTTACCACATGGTTTTGCAATGAGGGCACGTCATAAATTACGACTATTTTTAGATCGTATCCAGGAATACGAAGCACTCTTTGATGAAAGTACGATATTCCTAATACGCAGCCAAGGTGTCGGATATGCAAAACCAGAAGAGATGATCAACCATGGAGTATCTGGCCCTAATTTGAGGGCAGGAGGAGTAAATCACGATATTAGGACTTCTCATCCATATTCAGTATATTCAGAGCTAGATTGGGCTCCTGCAGTTGAACGCTCTTCAATTAAAGGGGCCGACTGTTATGACCGTTATCGTATAAGGGTGGAAGAGATGAGGCAGAGTGCTAATTTAGTATTACAAGCCCTTGATAAAATGCCTGGAGGGGCTGAAACTTATCACGAACCTGGTGATCCTAAAATTCTAGCAAAGGCACCCTCACGTGCTCCAGAAGGAACCTCTGGATCTCACCATTTTGAAGATAGCAGAGGTGAATCAATGTTTTACTTAGCAGGCGGAGGAGAAGGAAGAGGCAAGATGCCTTATCGAGTATCCATCAGATCTCCAATATTTATTACAATTCCATATGCCTCCAAATGTATGATAGGTTACAAAGTAGCAGATATTCCTGCAATTATGGGTTCCTTTGATCCATGCATTGGAGAAACAGATAGGTGATTTTATGGCAAGTAGTGATTGGCTGAATATCCGTGGCTGGACCGAATCCATTATTGGATGGTCTATGGATACTACTCATGATTTATTGCCTGAATCAGTTCAAACTGAATTTGCAACTATCCAACCTGCATTGGAACTATTTTTTATTGCTACAATAATGTGTACAGTAGTTTTCGCTGTTATGATGCTCACTCTTATGGTAGTTCCATATATTGAACGTAAATTTATTGGCCGCCTAATGGATAGAATTGGAGCAACGACCTCACTCCGTAGTCTATGGATAGGCGAGGGGAATGCAACTGCTGGAGATTGGTGGAATAAGTTACCCATGGGGTTAGGTGGACCTATTGGGTTTGCAAATAAAAAATTAAATCAATCCTTCGGTAACGAACATCCAGAAGAAACCATTGCTAGAGTAAATAATCGTGGATATCATGGAATATGGTTTTTATTTCCTGGCTTCTTTCAAGCATTAGCAGATTTTATGAAATTTGCAACAAAAGAACATATGATTCCCGATAAGGCTGACAAATTGGTCTTTGAAGTAGCACCAGTAATTATAATTTCAACTACTATCATGGTATTTGCATTTGTACCATTTGGCCCGCATATATGGGCCGCTAATCCAGAATTATCTCTAATATTCATGATGGCGATATTTGGTGTCGCACCTTTAGGCGTCTTCTTTGCAGGATGGGCATCAAATAATAAATACACTTTAATTGGTGGAATGCGCTCTGCTGCCCAATTAACTGCATATGAAATTCCATTATTAATTACAGTTCTCAGTATCGCAGTCATCAGTGGCTCATTCAATATTTTAGAAATTATTGATTTCCAAATTGAAACCTCTGACACTTGGAATATTTTCATATTACCATTGGGTGCGGTATTATTCCTAGTAACAATGATCGCGGAGGTCGAACGTATCCCATTTGATATGCCAGAAGCAGAAGCCGAATTAGTTGAAGGTTGGTGGACTGAATATGGTGGAATAAGGTGGGGACTCATGTTTGCTGGAGAAATGATGAGGGCTTATGCTGCTTGTATTCTTTTTGCAATGTTTTTCTTAGGTGGATGGGAATTTCCTTTTCAAGATTTCTTATCATCACTCCCTCTAGTAGGAATTGCATTTGAAACAGTATTTATGGTAATTCCTGGTTTAGTGGTGGTTTTATTGAAAGCTTGGATTCTATTCGCATTTTTTGTTTGGATCAGAGCGTCTTTACATCGAATTCGAACAGATCAAATATTAGAATTTGGATGGTTATATCTTCTTCCACTTTCTATTGTAAATCTTGTAATAGCAACATTCCTGCGTCTTGAAGTTTGGACCGATTCTGGATGGCCAATTTGGACTGCACCATTATTAACATTAATTGCAATATTCTTCTTTGTAATATATGCAATAGATGAAGATGAAGAAGCCTTAGCACAATCTCGTCGCCCATATAGTACTCAGGCATTATCCAAAGCATATCCGGGTAATCAAAGAAAACAGGAGGTGAAATAATCAATAATCCAGATTATAATACAGGTCACCCACATGCAACGCCTAATTTCCGTAATCTTGTAATTAGGCCTATGTGGATTACATTGAAGACTGCATTACGAACTATTCCTTATGTAGGTAAAGCCAAATTCCTAAGAAATAGTTATCACAATCAGAGAAGAAATATGATGGATGAATTTACATTGCAAAGAGTTGGAGAAAATCACCCCTCTGCAGGACATGCGTATGCTGCAGATAGAGAATCATCTCCTGCATTACCATTCTTGGAACGCCCGGTTACAATCATGTATCCGTATGAAAGACTTGAAGACATGGAACCATGGTTATTTGTTCCAGGAAATTATAATGGTCGAATCGGAATTGTATGGGAAACATGTACTGCATGCAAAGCATGCGTACGTGCCTGTCCTAACGATTGCCTACATATGACGAGTGAAACGAGAGTAAATGTACTTGATACGACCAATGAAGGTGATGAATGGCATGGGTATGGAAGTGAATTGGAGGTTGGCGGATTAGCAGCTCGAGAAAAAGAAAACTTCAAACAAATAGAAGAAGAATTTGATCTCATACATGCTCACAAAGATCCCCCCCAACAGTATGACTTCGCTGAAATTATTGATATTACTGGCACTACTGCCACAGTCCGTTGGCAAGATGGATCTGGTGTAGAAGAAGTAGATTCCACAATATTAAGGCCCGCAGAACAAGATATCGTCTCAGGCAGAATAGACTTAGGAAGATGTATGTTTTGTGGTTTGTGCGCTGAAGCATGTCCATTCGAATCCTTTTTCATGACAAATGAATATGATGGCATGACGGGGTATACTAGAGAGCAATTATGGATGGACGCCAGCCGAACTCGTCTTTTACCAGCTGTTCACCAAGAACGAGTTGATATGGAACTTGCCAAGAGGGCGGAGAAAGAGAAAAAAAAGCGTGCAAAGAAAGCTGCTAAATTGGAGGCTTAATTTTGCTAATACAATTTATCGCCACATTGGATTTTCAAGCTATTGTTTTCGTAGTAATGGCTTTATTAGCAATAGCAGGGGCTATAGGTTGTGTTTTTTCAAAGCGAGTAGCGCACTCTTTACTTTCTCTTATGTTGACATTTATTGCAGTAGCGGGTGTTTTTGTATTAGCAGGCGCAGAGATGTTAGCGGCTATCCAAATTTTAGTTTATCTAGGTTCAGTCATGTTAGTTGTCCAGTTCGGCGTAATGCTTACAAGACGTAAAATTCAGGAGGCAGATTATTAATGAGAGCAATTTCTGCTCTAACTTCAGTCGGGACTTTTATTTTCGTTCTCCTTGTGTTACAAGAAGTAAATTCTCATTCAATGTGGGGAGTTTCTGGTAATCCTCCAAGTACTGTTGAATTTGCAAACTCAATTTTTAACGAGTGGGCATTTGTTACAATAATTTTGGGTGCTCTTTTGGCAATGGCAATGATTGGCGCGTCATATTTAGTAAGAGATGAAAGACTAATTAATCTAGTTTGGGATATTAGAGGAGATATATCTGATAACATTGAAAAAACTCAAAATAAAAAAAATTTTAGCATTGACAATTCCTTTGGATCAATGAAATCTAATATTAAGGAGGAAGAATAATGATAGATCCAAGTTGGATAGTCGGCCTTGGAGTTATATTATTTGGTATAGGGCTACTAGGAACATTCTACCACAAAAATGCTATTGTAGTTCTAATGTGCATTGAGCTGATGTTAAATTCCGCAAATTTGAATTTTGTGGCAGGGGCAATGTATTATGGAGATGTAAATGGCTGGGTTTTCACTGCTATCGCTATTGCTATAGCCGCAGCAGAAGTGGCAATAGGTCTTGCGATTCTTCTCTCTATGTACAGCACTCAAGAAACCATATCTCTGGAAGATGCTAATATATTAAAAAACTGAGGTGTAATCAATGGGTCAAAATAAACATGAATATCCTTTACTTTATCCTTTAATTCCATTATTATTACTAGTTCCATTGATGAAATTTATATTTGGCATGGATTCATTCGAAGCAGCCTTCCTAATTGTTGTAGTTCCTCTGTTGACTTTCCCAACAATTCTTATTGTTGGACAAATATTCAATAAAAATGATACTTGGAAAGAAAAATACAAAGAAGGAGGTATCATTGCTATAGGTTCCCTGGGAATCTCTCTATCTGTAACTTTATGGATACTGATTGATTATCTTTCAGGTACCTTACATTTTTCTAATCTGACTGTTATTGAATGGTTCCAGTGGATTTCCTTTGATTTTCTTCAATCTGATTATACTATAAATCCTGAACGTAGAATTATTGGCGTTGGCATCTGGATTGATTCGATAAGTCTAATGATATTATTTGTGGCAACTTTCCTATGTTTTCTAATTTGCTGGTTTAGTATGGGATATATGAATACAGATCCAATAAATGAAGATAGAAACCATCGTTTTTATGCCGAATTCGTACTTTTTAGTATGGGCATGTTCGGTATGGTTTTGGCTGATAGTTTCTTGTGGTTATTTATCTTCTGGGAAATAATGGGACTCTGTTCTTATCTCTTAATAGGATTTTATTATTGGAAAGTAAGTGCTGCCTACGCTGCAAAAAAAGCATTCTTAACTACAAGGATTGGAGATGTTTTCTTGATGGTTGGCTTATTTATTTTGTATGATATTTATGGCTCACTAAGTTTTGAAGTAATTTTCGAAGATCCTTCTACGGGAGTTGCAGGGGCATTAGTTGATTCTAATCAACTATTTTGGGCATTATTACTTTTATTCGTTGGAGCAGTTGGAAAATCTGCTCAATTTCCATTACATGTATGGTTACCTGATGCAATGGAAGGTCCAACACCTGTATCTGCGTTAATTCATGCAGCTACAATGGTAAATGCAGGCCTATATCTTGTAGCAAGAATGGTTCCATTTTTCGATGTCCACCATCATGGATTAGCAGGATTGGAAAATTTAGCAATAATTATAGCATTTATAGGTGGGATTACTGCATTTATGGCTGCGTCAATAGCCTTTGTTCAAAATGATATAAAGAAAGTTCTTGCATATTCAACAATGAGTCAATTAGCATACATATTTACTGGATTAGGTGTAGCTTTATGGTTTTACAATACTGACCATCATCATGCGGCAGCTATTGCGTTTGGTGCTTCTATGTTCCATCTTTTTAATCATGCAATGGCCAAAGGAATGTTATTCATGGCCAGCGGATCCGTAATTCATGAAGTTCATCATGCACACGATCACCTCCATGATGCTGGTGATGGACATGATTTTGACCCTCAAGATATGCGAAATATGGGCGGTCTAGCTTCTAAGATGCCGATTACTGCGACAGCAATGATGTTTGGATCAATGTCTATTATCGGTGTCCCGTTGATAGGAGGATTCTGGTCAAAAGAAGGAATAATAGCTGAAACTTGGAAAGCTGCATTGGAAGAAGAACCTTTGATGTTCTTCCCCGCTATTTTAATTTTAGCAACTGCCGGTATGACGGGATTCTATATGTCAAGAATGTGGTTAATGACTTTTGCAGGCGAACCTAAGAGTGATGTAGTAAATCATGTACATGAATCAACACCTTGGATTCGTGAACCTCTATTGATTTTGACGGCAATTACGGCATTAGGTGGATTCATATTAGCATTATTTGGTGCAATTGATTTCTTATCAAATAATACTGATCATCTAAAAATGCATGGTATTCTGGAAACTCTTGAGCATGCCTTCTTGCCTGAAGATTTGAATACAAGATTGATTGGTTGGATAACTATTGTACTATCTTTCATAATAGGTCCAATTTTGGCTTCTAGGGTACATGGAGGTAGCCTTAAAGATGGAGAAAAGGCAATACAACCCATAGGTTTCCTCGTAACTCTATCAGGAAAATTTGGCACCCAAGATGTGGAGGAATTATCTAAATCTCAATTATCAGAAGCTTTGCAGAATAGATTGTATTTTGATAATATGTATGAATATGTTATTTCTAAGACCATAATACCTTTTGCTAGTATGTTAGCATGGTTTGATAGGACTATAATTGATGGTATCATAAAACAAATTGAATCAAAATCTGTTCTGGGTTCCTTGCAAGTTAGGAGAGTTACAACCGGAAGTGCAAGGGATTATATTCTCATGGCTGCAGTTGGAATGCTCTCAATATTTGTATTAATATGGGGGGTGAATGCTTGAGTTTGGATATATTGACTATAATGACCATTACTCCAATATTTACTGGGATCATTTTGCTGTTAATGCCTCAAATATTGCCAAAAGATGTTGCAACTAATTTTGAAAAGGTAACACGAAATATTAGCATGGGAATAGCGTTAGGTATTTTGCTAATAGCTACTATGTTATTTTTTGGTACGATTGGATCAATAGATTGGACTGCTATCATGCAAGGAGATTATGTTCTAAAAAATGATCAATTTTCACTTATTTCATCAATTGGAGTCCAATGGAAAGTGGGTGCAGATGCATTATCATTTCCAATGATTTGGCTTACAGCCTTACTAATTCCAATATCAATGTTGGTTGAATGGGATGCAAAAAGAGGACATTTATTCCATCCTTTATTACTAATCATGGAGGGTGCCTTATTGGGAGTATTCATAACATTAGATTTATTTATGTTTTATGTTTTTTGGGAACTAACTCTCATTCCTATGTTTTTACTTATTCTGGTCTGGGGAGGAGATGATAGAAAGTATGCTGCAATGAAATTCTTCATTTACACATTTACAGCAAGTGTTTTCATGCTTATTGGAATTTTAATAATGTATTTTCATACAACTCCAATCCCTGGAATAGGATCTATGTCTGGCCATCATTTCGATCTCGTAGCAATGACTGGTCAAACTAATTTAATTCCGAGTGAAGGTTTGAGGCATTTCGTTTGGATACTTCTCCTAATAGGATTTGCCACAAAGATGCCAAGTGTACCAGTTCACACTTGGCTTCCTGATGCTCACGTTCAGGCACCTACGGCAGGATCAATGTTGCTTGCTGGTGTGATGTTAAAAATGGGGGCTTATGGATTCCTTAGAATAGCAGTAACTATATTTCCAGAGTCAACCGTAGTCTTTATCCCATTATTGATTTTCTTGGGAATGGCAAGCCTAGTTTATGGGGCATGGGTATGCATGGGGCAAACCAATCTAAAAAGAATGGTGGCATATTCTTCCGTTTCACACATGGGATTAATTTTCTTAGGTATTGCTACAATGCAACCATTAGGTATCGCAGGAGCATTGTTTATGATGTTTGCACATGGGATAATTAGTCCTCTATTATTCGCCGTTGCTGGAGCCTTCAAACACCACTATCATACTCTTGAAATCGGATCAATGAGGGGAATAGCACATCATTCTCCTTACCTTTCAGGCCATATGATGTTGGGTTGGATGGCTAGTCTTGGACTTCCATTAATGGCAGGTTTCGTAGCTGAAGTTGCAATTTTAATAGCATTCTGGATTGAATTTGGTTGGTTAGTTATGCTGCCTGCTTTAACCTTAATTATAACTGCAACATACTATCTGACCTCAATGCAAAAAACAATATTTGAATCTGATGATCCACATCAAGGTAAACTTCCAGATAGTTTACATGGGGAAAAACCAAGAGATATTACTTGGCATGAAAATACTGGTATGTTTATACTAGGTATTTTAACGATTTTATTCGGGATATTCCCTTTCATTTTTTGGGATATGATGTCATCTTGGAGTACGGGTTTTGTATCCGATGTATTGATCGACGCAATGCATAATAAAGATAAATGGAATTCAAGTGTCAAATGGCTAGTGGAGGTGTTAAAATAAATTCATTAAACAATATATCTTTAGATATTTTAATTCCTGAAATTATAATGACTATCGGGATGTTAATGATTATAATAATTCCTAATTTGGGGGATGCAAAAATTAGATTACCACTTTCAAAGATTCATATTCCGATTCTTATAGGTGGAACTAGATTTACCCAAGTTAACAATCCCGTAATTCCGAGTATCATATCTATAATTACATTTAGTTTAGCTACTCTTATGTCATTATTGATGTTATTAAATGATAATACTGGTGTTATGGAACCTATTATCGAGGTTAATCAATTTACAAGTTTATTTTCAATGATATTCACCTTTGCTCTTTTACTTACATCTATTTCATCATTATATCGTCTACCTTCACAGGCCAATGCAAAAATACCTGACGATAGCGATTCAGAGAAATCACTCAATTCTAAAATTACAATTCTCATGAATAACCGCCGTCAAGTAGATTTCTATATTTTATTATTGATGGCTGGATTAGGAATGTGCTTAGTTGCTAAATCTACTCATTTATTCATGCTTTTTGTTTGTTTAGAATTGGCATCTTTGTCTTCTTATGTTTTAGTTGCCTTTAACAAAGAAAGTACAATTGGCGGAGAAGCCGGTACAAAATATTTCATCGTGGGTTCAGTTGCATCAGCAATTGGAATTTATGGGATGTCTCTTTTGTATATTTGGAATGGTAATCTTGAGATTTTATCACTAACTAATGCTTGGTCACAAATGGATTCCCTAGATCCGTTTGCAGGAATAGGGATTGGATTAATGTTGGTGGCATTTGGATTCAAAGTTGGGGCGGCCCCATTTCACTTGGCAACTCCTGATGCATATTCGGGAGCATCTTCTCCAATTGCAGGGCTTTTAGCTACAGCATCTAAAGCTATGGGCTTTGTAGCAATGATGAGAATCTTACTAATTATCACAATTCCAGAAAATGGTGAAGAAGCGTATTGGATGATTGCATTAGCAATCATATCTGTAATAACAATGACCTGGGGGAATTTTGCGGCTCTTACTAGTACTAATCCTAAGAGAATGTTGGCATATTCAAGCGTAGCACACGCAGGGTATATGCTGGCGGCACTGGCTGCCATCGGTACTGGTTTGGGAGATGATGAATCTAACGCTCTAATTCTAACTGCGGTTATATTCCATTTAACTATATTAGTTCTCTTTAAATTTGGTGCGTTTATGGTATTAACTTTAATTGAAAATGAAGGAAACAATCACAACATGACCGGCCTACATGGATTAGCACGTAGAGATCCCATTATTGCTTCTTCAATGTTCATTTTCATGCTTTCCTTGGCAGGCGTACCTCCTCTTTCTGGATTCCTATCAAAATTATTGATGATAAATGGAATAGTGAATATATCTGCTGGTACTGGAAGTATGGCCTCAGTAGCTTTTTGGTCATGGGCTTCAAGCGTAAATATGATATTCTGGCTAGCAATGGCTATTGTGATAAATAGTGCAATCTCACTTTTCTATTACCTAAGAGTTGTAATGATTATGTTCTTTGAAGATCCAATTACGAATAAACCACTAGCAAGATCACTTTATCTAAGGTTGATAATAATATTCTGTGCAGTTTTGACATTATTATTTGGTATAGGTCCATTATCGGAATCATTACTTGAAATTGTTAATGAAGCCGCTCAATCTTTCCTTTAAGTTAAATAAATGATGCTCAACTTCACATAGGTGACTCTCGACCGGGACATGTGGCACGTAGGGAAGAGAAAGTTGACGCTGAACTTCTTGCTCGTTTAGAATCAGGTACTGGGGACCGTATCAGAGTACCTTTACCAAACAGAAAAGTCAATGAAATGTTCGCGATAGCTGACCAAATTCTTGGTGGACGTAGAGTACGTTCTGTGTGTGAAGATGGGCAGACTCGTTTAGCAAGAATTCCAGGAAAGATGCGTAGAAGGCAATGGGTAAGGGAAGGAGATTTAATTACATTACAACCATGGGAATTCCAAGATGAAAAAGCAAATGTATGTATGAGATATACTAAAACACAATCATTATATCTATCAAGAAAAGGAGTGTTGCCAGAAATTGTCGATGTGTTTGGAATGTCCGACGATAACAAATCAACATCTGCTGTGGAAGAAATAATCGAAGAAACAAATCAAGATGAAATTTTAGATAATGAAGAACAGATTGGCACTGAGGAAATAGAAGAGAAACCAAATATTCCCTTCCCAGTATCTAAGGATGCAGATGATGATATCGACTCATTCTTTGGGTGAGATTCAATGACTGAGAAAAAAGAATGGGATTTAGAGCCTGATTTTGACACTCTCATGAAAGGTGAGAAAAGCCATGAATGGATATCTGAGCCTAGATTTAAGAAGTTATTCAATGAAGTTGAACATGGCTTACAAGGAGTAATGGGTAAAGGCCGTTACGAATGGGTTGATCGGAGAGTTTTCGATCAGGTTTTTGATAGTTCAACATTATTGGCTATACATAAATTAATGCAAAAAGGAGATATTGAAACAATCGAATACCCAATTGCGAGAGGTAAAGAGGCTCACGTTTTCTATGCTACTAGTAATCAAGGACCAGTTGCTGTAAAGATATTCCATACTACAAATGCAGTATTCAAAAGTTTAGCCAAATATATAGATGGAGATCCTAGATTTGGAGGATTATCTCGACGTCATAGAGAATTAGTGAATATATGGGTACGTAAAGAATATAGGAATTTGAAAAGAATGAGAAAGAGTGGATTGCAGGCACCAATGCCTATTGCACATTTCAAAAATGTATTAATAATGGAGTTTATTGGAGAAGAAAAAGCCAGCCCACGGCTTAGAGATGTTTCATTAGATGACCCTTATGATGTTTTTATCCAGCTTCTAGATATAATTGCAATAAACTGGCAATCTTGTAATCTAGTTCATGCTGATTTTAGTGAGTACAATATTTTATTAAAAAATAATGATATTTGGATAATAGATGTAGGCCAAGCTGTTACTAATCAACATCCAAATGCCGAAGAGTTTCTAGTTAGAGATATTACTAGGATTGTTGAATGGATTAATAGGCAAGGTTTCGATGTCAAGGTGGCAGATTGTTTGGTTAGAGTTTTAGATGATCCAGTCCCAATTTTGTCACCTCTTCCGGGCGGGGATTAAATCTAATGACGTTATGACGACGTACATGGAGCATCTAGCGCGTATACCAAAAAATCGTATAGCAGTACTTATCGGTAAACGTGGAACCACTCGAAAGATGATAGAAAATGCTTGTAATGGTAAATTGACTATAGATTCATTATCCGGGGAGGTCAATATAATTTGGAATGAGGAAGTAGGCGATCCCATAGTAAGAATGAAAATGCCAGATGTGATAATGTCAATAGGAAGAGGCTTAGCACCAAAAAGGGCATTGCAACTAATTGAGGATGATATATTTCTCAGAATGTATGATATTAGGGAATGGGTTGGCAGACAACCAAATCAAATAAGAAGAATGAGAAGTCGATTAATAGGTACTAACGGAAGAATTAGAAGCCTTATTGAAGAATTATCGGGATGTGAAATAGCAATATATGGTTCAAGTGTTTTAATTATTGGAGATAGTGAAGGTTTAGCAGTTTCTGCACCAGCAATTGAGGGTATTCTCAGAGGCTCTGAACATGGTACGGTATTACATGGTTTAGAACAGGATAGGAAAAGACAACGAATACAATCAAGAAGTCTAGAATCATTTCAAGATAAATCTGAAGAATCACCATCTGGCTTTGACGTATTGGTTCCCGGACTTGCAGATGCTCGTAGAAAAGCAGAACGTAAGTTTACAAATTCACAAGTTAGTGTTGATGATGACGAAGAGATTTCAGATATGTTGAAGCTTGCAGAAGATGAAGAAATAGTGTACGAAGAAGAATAAAAAAACCGCCATATCTAAGTTGAGAAACTCTTCGCCTGAACCATGCCGAATCATTTAGAAGAGTTATATGATTACGAAAAGTTATCAATTAATATAATTTTAGCATCTACAATCATATTTTCAGTTGGCTTACTATTAAATTTCTTAGACTTCCAAAATTTTCTTACTGATTTTATCTATGAATATTATCTTAATCCAATTTTAGCCGAAAAGACTTCAGATGCAGGATATAATTCTGTTAATACGATGACATATGCATTCATTTTAGCAATGTTTGTTGTCGCATTAGCTGCTTTTTTAAGATATTTTGATATTGATGCTAGTGAATATACTATAATAGCCCTATTTCCTTATGTTTTATGGGCTTCATTTGGAGAAGTTGTCGAGGATGCAAAAATGTTTGATGCTAGTTTGGCAGGATATTTTGTTAGCCCGGGGATACATTTTCAGACTGCTATGTGGGTAATTTTATCTGGAGGGCTTGCATATATATTAGCAAATAAATCCAAAGATGAGACAAGTCTCAAAACAGAATTAAATACAATATCTAGTTTGTTAATTTTTTCACAATTTATGATTTATTCTTGGTCAATTTCTAATAGCGATGTTGTTATTGATAATGATATTAGTATAGCGCCACTAATGTTAATTGGTTTATTCTCAGTTTTTCTTCCACAAATATTGGATAAATCTCTTTCTGCCTTTACTCCTGTTCAGAGAGTTGTATACTTAGTAGGGATAGGGGGTTCCATGATTTTCTTTTCAGCACTTGCTTCATATGCAATAAGTGTCCCATCTGAAGATTTAATATTATGGCCGTTGATAGTTGTTATTGGTATTCCTTCTTTATTGGCATACTCGATGTATACTTATGGGGCAACATCCGCAAAAGAATTATCTAATCATGGATTAATAGCAGGTATATTGCCAGTCTCAATGACTGAAGAAGAATATATTGAACTAAAATCTGATGAAAAAGATTTAATTGAGAAACATAGAAAAAAAGCAATAGGAGCCTATCCTGTAGTATTCCTGGCAGTTGCTGGCCAATTACTTGACGGATTGGCAACATGGATCGGAATTGATTTTTTTTCTTATTCTGAAAAACATGTTCTGTCCGCTTGGATAATAGAAAAGTTCGGTACTGCAGCTGGTTTCACCGCAATAAAATTAGGATTAGGTGGTTTGATATGGTACTTCTTTACTATTTCAAATTTTGAACATCGTCAGCAGCATCTAAGATTATTAATTGGACTAGCTATGTTAGTTGTAGGGATGGCACCAGGATTAAGGGATGTTTTCCGATTATCATTAGGTGTTTAAATCAATTATGGAGAAATAATAAATATTTTAATACGGATGAAAAATCATACGAGGAGTAGAATCAAATGGATAGATTATCGACAAATATAGATATCAAAAGTGAAGATTTTGCAAGGAGAAAAGAAAGCAATTTATCACTTATTGACGATTTAAATAAGCGATTATCCCAAGTTAAACTCGGTGGAGGTGACAAATATGTCGAACGCCATAGAAGTAGAAATAAGAAATTAGCAAGAGAAAGAATTTCAGATATCTGTGATCCAGGAACTCCATTCTTGGAATTAGCACCACTCGCTGCTCATGATTTATATGATGGAAAAGCATATTCTGCGGGCATAGTAACTGGCATAGGCGTCATCAATGGAAAAGAATGCATGTTTGTCGCCAATGACGCTACAGTAAAAGGAGGGTCATATTATCCAATGACTGTTAAAAAACATATTAGGGCACAAGAAATAGCTGAAGAAAATAATCTTACTTGTATTTATTTGGTTGATTCAGGAGGGGCCTTCCTTCCTATGCAAGACGAAGTATTCCCTGACAAGCTTCATTTTGGCCGTATATTTAGAAATCAAGCAATATTATCTAGTAAAGGAATATCTCAGGTTGCTGCTGTACTTGGCTCATGTACTGCTGGAGGTGCTTATATTCCTGCAATGTCTGATGAATCAATAATTGTTAAAGGAAATGGAACTATCTTTCTTGCAGGTCCTCCTTTAGTTAAATCCGCTACTGGCGAAGAAGTTTCTGCCGAAGATTTAGGGGGTGCTGATGTTCATACTCGAAAATCAGGCGTTGCAGATCATTTTGCTGAAGATGAGCAAAGTGCCTTAAGATTGGTCAGAGATATAGTTGAAAATTTAAATATTAAGCCCAAACATAGATTAGATACTTCTGAATCTGAAAAACCAGTATATGATTCAGAAGAAATTTTAGGAATTATACCTACTGATAATAGAACTACTTATGATGTAAGGGAAATAATATCTAGATTAGTTGATGGTTCTCGTTTTCATGAATTTAAAAATCGTTATGGTTCAACATTAGTATGCGGGTTTGCCAAGATTCATGGTTACCCTGTTGGAATTGTTGCAAATAATGGAATACTCTTTTCTGAATCATCATTGAAAGGAGCACATTTTGTAGAGTTATGTGGGCAACGAGGAATTCCATTAGTATTCCTTCAAAATATAACTGGCTTCATGGTCGGCAGAGATGCAGAATCTGGTGGAATAGCCAAAGATGGTGCAAAGTTAGTGACTGCAGTTTCTTGCGTACCTGTTCCAAAGTTTACAATAGTAATTGGAGGTTCACATGGCGCTGGGAACTATGGTATGTGCGGTCGTGCGTATGATCCAAGATTTCTTTTTATGTGGCCAAATTCTCGTATATCTGTAATGGGTGGCCCCCAAGCTGCAGATGTTCTAACGACAGTAAAACAGGATCAAAGATCGAGAGAGAATAAGTTCCCTATGTCAGGTAATTCCTTGAATGAATTTAGAAATCCAATACTCGAAAAATACGAAACTGAAGGTTCACCTTACTATTCCACTGCTAGAATTTGGGATGATGGAATAATTGATCCACGGGATACGCGTGACATATTGGGATTATGCATTTCTGCGAGTTTGAACGCTCCAATGCCAGAGCAAACCTATGGCGTTTTCAGGATGTGATACTATGGAAAAATGGAATGTCATGCCATCATTAGAATTATGCGAATTAAATATCGAAGGCCCTTTGGCGTATCTAAATATTAAAAGAGAAGAAGTATACAATGCACTAAATACTCAATTAATTTCAGAATTAATAGTTGCTTTACGTTGGACTTCTGAACATTCAGTAGCAAAAAAAGAAAAAATCTTTGATAAAAATGGTAAAGAATATCTCAGGGTTCTTATTTTAACTTCAAATGGTAAGCACTTTTGTTCCGGGGCAGATATTAACATGATGAGAGATGCAGGTTCAAAATCTGTTGAAGAAAATAGAATTGATTCAATAAGATTGGATAATTTATTCAACTCACTCTGGGCACACCCTTGTTTTACAATAGGATATATCCAAGGTGTAGCATTGGGAGGAGGGGCAGGATTAGTTGCCTGCCTTGACCATGTTATTGCTGATTCAAATACTAAAATTGCACTATCTGAAGCAAAATTAGGTATTTTACCTGCCGTAATAGGTCCTTATGTTTATCGAAAGATTGGTAGTGCCCAATTTAGGAGATTATCGATGTTAGCAAGCAAAATAGATGCTGAGGAAGCACAAAGAATTGGATTTATAAATGAAATTATTGAATCGAAAGGCTCATTTGAATCCTCATTCGAAAGAGTAATTTCAGATGTTTTGACTACCGGGCCAATAGCAGTCTATATGGCTAAAAAACTAACTCTATCTTTTGATAGATGGGAAAAAACTGATGATGAACTTCGCCAATGGACACTAGATAAAACAAGTCAAATGAGAGGGTCCCGAGAAGGTCAAGAAGGATTATCATCTTTCTTAGAACGTAGACTTCCCGCTTGGTCTATACAAAAAAAGGAGAATTAATATGATTCCAGATTGGATGAAAGGCTCTTCAAATCCTTTTTCTACAGTATTAATAGCCAATAGGGGAGAAATAGCGGTTCGTATAATCCAAGCTGTTAAAGAAGCTGGTCTGAAAAGTATTGCAATATACTCAGATTCAGACAATAATTCACTACATGTTGAAATGGCCGACTATTCTATTCATCTACCTGGTGAAACATTATTGGATACCTATCTGAATATTGATGCTATAATTTCCGCTGCCAAATCTTCAGGTGCCGAAGCCATACATCCTGGTTATGGATTTCTATCAGAACGAGCAGATTTTGCTAAATCTGTATCAAATGCTGATTTGGTTTGGATAGGGCCATCACCAGAATCGATTGAGATAATGGGTGATAAAATTTCTGCTAGGAAAAAAATGATTGAATATGACGTACCAATAATACCTGGTGAAGAATTAATTATGGATAATGAGGATTTTATTGAACCATTAGCATCTGCAGCGGCAAGAGTCGGGTATCCATTACTTCTCAAGGCAAGTGCCGGAGGAGGGGGCAAGGGAATGCGTTCGGTTTATGAGCCAAAAAATCTCAAATCTCAATATGAAGCAGCATCTAGGGAAGCATCAGCCGCCTTTGGTAATGGAACTATATATGTCGAAAGACTTCTCAACAAATCTAGACATATAGAGATCCAAATTCTTTGTGATAAATATGGTAATTCTATACACCTAAATGAGAGAGATTGCTCCTTACAGAGACGTCATCAAAAAGTAATTGAAGAAGCCCCCTGTCCTATATTATCTAAAGAATTACGGCAATTAATGGGTGAATCGGCCCTAAAAGCGGCTAAATCTGTTGACTATGTTGGGGCTGGAACTGTTGAATTTTTGCTCTCACCTAATGGAGATTTCTTCTTCCTTGAAATGAACACGCGCTTACAAGTCGAACATCCAATTACAGAATTAATAACTGGGATTGATATTGTCCAGAAGCAATTTGAAATTGCTGTAGGATTAGAATTAGGCCTCATTCAAGATGATATTGGCATAATTGGACATGCAATAGAGGCCCGAATTTATGCAGAAAATCCATCAAATGGATTTCTACCTGCTACAGGTATTCTTTCCAAATGGATTGTTCCAACAAGCCCAGGAGTTAGGCTAGATTCAGGTTTTAGAGAAGGAGATAAAATTACAATTGATTTCGATCCAATGCTTGCAAAGTTAATTGTCCATTCATCTTCAAGAAATTCTGCAATCAGGAGATTAGACTCAGCTCTTTCAGAATTTATTGCATTAGGTGTAGTTACTAATATCGGATTTCTGAGAAATATAATTAATCACCCGTTATTTATTCGTGGTGAAATAACTACAGATTTTCTTGATAATGCACCCGATGAATTATTTTTAGAAAAAGAATTTGATCCAGCACAATTGATCGCAATTGCATCAGGTGCACAAAAATTAGGAATAAATAAAAACCATCGCCACAAAAACTCTGATGACTTGTTAAATGACTATAATGGACATGAAAGTGATCCATTTAGGACACTTTCTAGAAATTTTCCTTGAGGTATTAATATGGAATGGAGTATCGGAAAGGATGAAAAACGTTATATTACAAATATGATAAATGTAGACGGGCAGTTAAAAATGTCTCTTTTCACTAGTGATGATGAAATAATTACAATTCCGGATATATCAATTACTAATGATTCAAAACCAAATAGAATCGTGATTAATGTTTCTGGTAAATCTCAATTAGCCCACGTTGTTAAGGTCGATGACGTTTGGTGGATTCATCTAGATGGTAGAATTCATATGGTTAAATCACATGAAATTAATAGTTCAAAAACAAAGCAAAATGAAGGAAGTTTACTGTCTCCTATGCCAGGCACTATAATTGAAATATTAGTTAAAAAAGGCCAGAGAGTCAGGCAAGGGCAAACTTTGATGGTCATGGAAGCCATGAAAATGGAACATAAAATTCAAGCCCCAAAAGCAGGAAAAATATCTTCTCTTATTCATGAAGTTGGTCAAAGAGTAGACATGGGAGTTATATTGATAGAAATTAAGGAATAATTCAATTTAACGATTCTAAACATTCTTGATTATCCATCAACGGTCTTAGTACTTCTGGAATTATTATTTGCCCTTTTTTATTTTGACATTGCTCCATTATTGCTACTAATGCACGACTAGTTGCAACCGCAGTAGAATTTAATGTATGTACTGCCGAATTACCAGTGGATGTGCGATATCGCATCCTCAACCTATTTGCCTGATAATCAGTACAGTTAGAGCAAGAAACTACTTCTTTATATTCATTGGCTCCTGGTAGCCAAGCCTCTAAATCATATTTTTTCGATGCAACTGTACCCATATCTCCAGTACAAATATTTACAACTCTGTAATGCAATCCTAAACTATCCCATAAATCAATTGCATTATCTAATAACTCTTCATGATGTTTCCAAGATTCCTTTGGATCGCAAATTATCACTTGTTCAATTTTGGTGAATTGATGCACCCTCCATATTCCTCGATCTGAAAGGCCATGCGCACCTACTTCTCTTCTGAAACATTGTGAAATTCCAACTAATTTTATTGGTAATTCGGACGGTTCAATTATTTCATCCATTCTCATTGCCGTTAATGGGTGTTCACTAGTAGCAATTAAATAGTATTTATCTGGCTCTATTCCATACATAACAGTCTCAAAATCACTAAGATCGGTAACTCCTTCGTAAGCTTCTTTATTCATCATTAAAGGTGGTTGAATAAGCGTATATCCTCTTCTAATGAGGAAATTAGAACAATAAACTTGTAATGCCATCTCCAGCCTAGCCAGATCACCTTTAAGGAAATAGAATCTACTGCCAGATATTTTTGCAGCTCTGACTAAATCTACCCAACCATTTTCTTCCAACATTTCATTGTGATTTTTAGCATTAAAATCAAACTCTATTTTTTCCCCATGGAAACTATGTAACGTATTTTTTTGATCATCTTCTCCAACTGGAACACTATGATCAAGTATGTTAGGGACTTTCATTCTAAAAATATCTCTTTCATTAAGATATTCATCTGCTAACAATACCAAATCATCTATTTCAGATCCTATGCTCGAAACCCTTTCCATTATCTCTTGAACAACAACTTCATTCCCTGATTTTTTAGCTTTACCAATATCTTTTGCAGCTTCATTTCTACTTTTCCTTAGAATATCTGCATCAAATCTCGTCTTGCTCCACTCATTATCTAATCTAATAACTTCATCAATATTATTATGAGGGATCTTACGCTTATCGTGATCAGCACGAATATCATCCACATTATTTCGGAACATGCTTATATCTAACATACTACTATACTCTAGGAATCAACAATCAGACTTCAATTAATCGGAGATATCTATCATAAGAAGGTAATGTTATGCCATAATTGATTAAATCCAATTGCAATACTTCCAAATATTATGTATCCAAGAATGCTTCCTCCATTAAGTAATGGGAGTCCAGCCTGAGGTTTCCCTCTTGCAACTTGAGTCATGAGTGCCACATATCCGCATAATCCTCCAAATAGTGTACCAAGGCCAACTAACATTGGTCCAAGATGAATTGGAAGAGAAGGATCGCCCCATATATCAAAAACTACAGGACCTATTTCTGGCAAGAATGTTACACTTGATATTACTAATATCCCTGGAAAAATTACATCACCAAGTCCCATAAATAATGCATCTCTAGATTTTTTTTCTGTTTTATTCTGATTATTATCTGTACTACTAATATCCTCTTGCATTATTTTCTCTTTTTCATCTCTAAATGAGTATCCTCTCTCCTTTGGTGCCACTAACAAGACAGGTAATTTTAGATTAATCATTGTATCTGCCAATTCTAACATATGTTTACTTTTGTTAACGGCCCAATGGTCATAAATAGCAGCAATTATCATAAATATTATTATCAGAGAAGGAGTAAAAGTAACTCCAAGCAATGTTATGACACCTGCTCCAACTAATACTCCAACAGAATTAACAACATACCATTCAGGATATTTATATAAAAGCGTCATTAAACCTACCGTTGCTACTATTGCAAATATATCTAAAAAGGTTGTAGAAATATCAAAATCCGTGATTACCAATATTAACCATCTTAGGATTAACGCTACTGGCCAAATAGTATAGAATAAACTAATTCCCAATGCGAACATTACAAATCCTTTAATTAGATAATCAAGACCCTTTCTTGCCATCCATATGATAATAACGGTGAATAGAAATATCATTAATAATTCAAAAAAAATAAATTTAACTTTAGTGCTCCCACTTTCTCCAAAAGCTCTAATTTCATCAAAATTATAAACTGGTTGGATGAATAATCCGATAAGAATCGTCCCAATAAACATACTAGCCATGCCAGTCATAGATACCCATTGTTCACGCATCGCTTGGACTATTTCCATTGCACTTACATCTTTCATATATTCCACGACATTCAATACGCATTTCACTTTGACGCATTCATGGACGAACAAGGCGACGATACCTTAAGTCCAAAAATATGGCTCTCAGATAGAATATCAAAAGGTGTCAAGTTAGGATTAGAGAACTGTACTGAGATGTTGATAAGATTGGGAAATCCTGAAAAAAAATTCCCCTCAGTACATGTTGCAGGGACAAATGGCAAAGGATCGCTTTGTGCAAACCTGTCCGCCCTAGCGGCTGAAAACAAATTAATTGTAGGTTTTTTCTCATCTCCACACTTGATATTTGTCGAAGAAAGGGCGAGAATCAATGGCCGCCCTGTGGATTCAAAAATATTTGATAAGCATTTAAACTCTGTAATGAATGCATCTCAAATTGAACCGGTTATTGAAACTACATATTTTGAAACTACTTTTTTAACCACTATGCTTGTATTTGCAGACGCAGAAATAAACATTGCAATAATGGAGACAGGTTTGGGCGGAAGGCTAGATGCTACACGGCTAGTTAATGCAAGTGTTTGCGCCATAACTACTATTTCTCATGATCACTCAGAAATATTGGGAGATACACTTGCAGAAATAGCATCGGAGAAAGCTGGTATTTATAGGCCGAATATACCATTATTTTCATTATATCACAAAGATATAGAAGTAAGAAACGTAATTAAAAAAATTGCCGGTAATGATTTAAAATGGTTTAAACCAATGTCAAATAACGGTTGGGAAATATCAAAAAATTTTGCTAAAATGATTGCTAAATATTTAGGATGGCAAATACTCGATTACCAAGTTATTTGGCCAGGAAGATCTATAGATTCTATCAAATGGATTGAAAATAAAAAATGTATCGTTAGTGCGGCTCATAATATTGAGAGTATTGAAAACGATATACAATTTATTAATGAGAAGCATGTAATGTTATTGGGAATGACTAAAAAATCAAATCTTGAAGACACGTTAAAAGAATTTAAAAATTATTCAAATTGTTGTTATTCCATAATAACAGAACCATCTGGTGGCCGTAATCCACCTGTACCATCAGAAGAGATAATATCCAAATTAAAAATAGTCGGATTCGATAAATTAGAAAGCATAAACAATACCATTGATGCATTTAAAAAGATAGAACTAAAATCAAAACAACTAGATTCATCAGTTTTAATAATAGGAAGTATATATCTTATTGGTGATATTATGAATTATATTGCTAAAAGAGATAATTTAAATCTATATGATTTGTTAACAATTCATTAAAATTTAAAGTAGACAATATCATTAACAACTTATGTACGCATATGAATATGACTGAAAAGTGGGACCATCGTTTCATAGAACTTGCAAAACATATCTCTGAATGGAGCAAAGATCCTTCCACAAAAGTAGGCTGTGTAGTAGTTGGAGATGATAGGGAAATAAGATCAACAGGCTTCAATGGTTTTCCTAGAGGAATTGAAGATAAATTAGAACGCTTAAATGACCGGAATCAAAAATATCCAATGATATGTCACGCAGAGGAAAATGCAATAATGCATGCAGCCAGAATAGGCATATCCCTCAAGGGGACAATGGCATATGTTACCTGGCCACCATGTTCTAGATGCACAAGGTCTCTTATCCAAGCTGGAATTAAAGAAGTTGTATATCCAAGTGATGTTGAAATACCTGAACGATGGCAATCAGATTTTGATATAGCATCAAATATGATGAATGAGGCAGGAATAATCGTTAGAATGGCATAATTTAGGTTATTAAAATGCCAATTCAGGATTGTTTTACATTTACTAGGACTGGTCATTTTGTTAAAAATAGAACTGTTCTCGCTGCTATGACTAACAAACAAAGCAATGCAGATGGCACTATTTCTATGGATGAAATTGATTGGTTAGCCAGAAGGGCCGAAGGTGGTTTTGGAATAATAACAACTGCAGCCACGCACGTTTCTAAGGATGGACAGGGTTGGGATGGCGAGTTTGGAGTTTTCGACGATTTACATATTAAAGGTCTAAAAAATATGACAAATACCTTAAGGAAAAAGGGTACAATAAGTATTGCACAGATATTTCATGGAGGCATGAGATCTCCTGAAAGGTTAACTGGTGTCACGCCACTGTCAGCCAGTAGAAATAAATGTTCAGAATCGTTCTCTGGATTTTCAAGGGCTGCTATGGAAGAAGACATAATGAGGTTAATCTCAGATTTTTCCGATGCAGCCTTAAGATGTGCAAAATCTGGTTTTGACGGTATAGAATTACATGGTGCGCATGGCTATTTGATTTCACAATTTTTGGGGACAAAAACTAATCGAAGGGAAGATGAATGGGGCGGAGAGATTAACGCCCGTTCAAAATTTTTAATTGAAATTATTCGATCTATCAAGTCAAAGGTACCAGATAATTTTATTATTGGAGTAAGAATTTCTCCGGAAATCAATAATATTGGAATAAATATGCATGACAGCATAAAATTGGCCAAAATATTAACAAACGAAGGACTTGATTTTATTCACTTATCATGTTGGGATTCATTTTCTCGTTCAATTTCTGAACCAAATGATTCCCGTTTAATAACTGAATGGTTTACATCCTCGATCCCAAATTTACCTCCATTAATCTCTACAGGTGCAGTTTGGAATTCTAAAGATGCTAACTCTTTAATCGCTCAAGGTGCAGATTTTATTGGAGTTGCTAGAGTTGCTATCGCTCATCCTGATTGGCCAAAGTATGTTTCTGAGGATAATTATCAACCTCAACTGCCGCCATTTACTTCTTCGCATCTCAAAAGTGTGAGTCTTAGTAATAAATTTGTAGATTATATGAGGTCTTGGGACAATTTCGTACTAGATGGCAAATAATTTAATTATTTTAAATATTATTTCATGGTAAAAATAAAATTATGGAAGTGCTAATATGTTTCAAGATACATTAATTGCAGCTTTTTTTGCTGGAATAGTGGCAATAGTAGTTACTGTGCTAGTTGAAAAATATGGTGGAGCTATTGGAGGTATTCTGGGCACTATTCCAACCACGATTGTTCCTGCATCTATAGGGATGTATTTGGCAAGCAATATTGTGGATTTTAGAACAAGTATGGCTGTAGTACCTTCAGGGATGTTAATTAATGCAATATTTCTAACTAATTGGAAAATTATTCCCACTTATTTTAAAGTTACTAAGAGTAAGTATACCACATTAATTATTATAATTATTATTTCATTATTTATATGGTTATTATGTAGTATATTAGCATTAAATTTAATTAATTTTGTAACCAAAAAAGGTTTATCATCGTATGGAATTGCCCTTTTTGGATTATTCGCCGTTGTTATTCTGGGAATGGTATTCTGTTGGAATATAGGAACTACTCCATCAAGTAACAATCATGTCAACAAATATGCACTAATATCAAGGGGCCTGATGGCAGCATTTGCCATAGGGGCTGCAGTTTGGATTTCTGACCTTGGATATCCTTTAATTGCAGGTATAGCATCAGTATTTCCTGCTATATTCCTCACTAGTATGGTTACATTATGGATTTCCCAAGGGCCCTCTGTTCCAATGGGGGCTGTAGGGCCAATGATGTTAGGAGGATCTTCAGTTGCATTATATTCAATAATTGCCATGTGGTCTCTACCTTATTATGGATTAATCATAGGGTCAATATTGGCATGGGTAAATTCAGTTTTATTGTGTTCGTTACCAAGTTTTTATTATATCAATTGGAGACAAAAAAACAATATCTATTAATTATTTTCTTCCCATATTTTATCTAATTTTAAATATAGGTCATCTATTGTCCCATCATTTGTTATTTGAATATCTGCCATTAGTGCCGTGGCATCAAGGGCTTGACCTGCTTCATCTTTTGATTTAATTTCTTTATTTTCCTGTTTTATGAATAATAATTTATCTAATGGATCTCCAGGGCGGGCCCTATCTTGCAATCTATTCCATCGTCGATCTTCACTGGCTTTAATTTCAATCAATATTAAATCTCCTCTGGACCTTAGTATCTCGACTTCCATTGGTGTTCTTATTGAATCTACTACTGCATCTGCTCCATCTATTATTTCTAGAAGCATCTCTGCCAAAATGCCCCCTCCTCCTTCCTTTCGTAAAGTTCTCCCGCCTTCTATTAATGAATCTCTATTAATCTCTTTATTTTGATTCTTAAGCCATTCTCTTATTGAATCTGAACATGAAACACTCCTCAATCCCTTTTCGGCAAACCAGTTTACTAACGTTGATTTTCCAGATGCATTTCTACCTGTGAGTCCTATTAACATAATACTGCTGAGTAGGGTAAAGGAGATATTGATTTCGTTAAGACCAATATCTTCTTGTACTGGCATATTTCAATTCAGCATCATGAATTGAACGTAAAAGAGACATTCTATCTCCAGCAATATGCCCTCTTAATATTCTAGTTGCTGTCTCTTCTCCCACTCCTCTTCCCATTAAACAAATTATACCATCTAGCCCGTGGGTTTTAATTAACTCAGCATTTTTCATTACCTTTCCTCTTATTCTGGAATCTTTACTTTCAATCATTTCTTTTAATCTATTTTCCATTCTTTCTGGAGAACAAGCAAGCATAGTTCCTCCGCATAACGAACAGGGAAGAATTTTTTTCTCCAACTTTGCAACTCTTTTTCTGGCATTATTATGGCAATTAATGCATATAAGGCTAACTCTTTCATTTATTAATCTTAATTCTAATCTTTCTCTTAGTTCTTTATCTGTCCATGATGGCAGTAACAAGTCCTTTTCGGCTTTAGGTGATATCCCTAGAGGCCCTGGTGGAGTTTGAATTAATTTAATTTCATTATCTTGAATCATTTTTAATGTATCTATAGTTCCATCAATGTCCATCCGTTCATGAAATAATTTATCCAAGGCTTCTTCCACTACAGGAGTTCCTTTGTACCTTTTCATTAAGCCATTTAAATTGACTTTTCGAGGATCTACACCTTTTTTCAAAACTCCCATTTTTTTTGCTACTTGTACAACCCTCCATCTAACTGTACGACTATTTGGAATCGTCATGCGTAGTATGGAAGGTATGGCTACAGCAGGAGTTTGTGTCAACCAATCAATAATATCTGTAGGAGTTGCACCCGGTATCTGAAATGCTATCCTGTATGGATCGATAACAGTTCTACCCATTTTTCCCTCTCGCATAGATCCCATTGCTTGAATAAAATGAGCTAACGTCTCATTTATTTTAGAGCCCTTACAAGTATTCAGTACAATTGTCCCTTTTCGCTCTTCTATGGTCATAGTTTGCCCATCAGGAATCTCGCCAGTGGCTTCTAAATGATCCGAAACAGTAGAAATAAGGACATCTCTAGCAGAGTCACTTAATGGATAATGACTCAGATTTTTTCCACTATTATCTTTATCCATCGCCCCTATTGATACTGCTGTTATTCTTCTTAATTTACCAACTTCTTCAGCAATATTTCTTGGTACAGGGGGTAATTCTCCAGACCATACTGGTGCAGTTCCACTTTCTTTAACTGGGCCAACTAACAATTCTTCTTGTTCAGGGTCTGCATCAATTATTTCCCATGTTCTTCCTGCCATGACAAATCTTCTAGTTTGACCTAGGGAATCTTCACTATCGTCATTAAGAGAAAGCACAAAAGCCTCATCTACGGATCCCAGCGTCTTTCTAGTAACTGCATCCCTTACTCTGTAAGATGTTTTATCCGGAATCATTGAGATATGATTCATTCTATTTTGACCTAATCTGCCCGCAGGGGAAAACCATCCGTTTTTAAGAGAATCCGGAAGTATTTTAATCATTTTTTTTAGCCATTTCTTTTTATCTAAATCTGAATGCTCATCTTCCCACGAAGGTCTCTCGGCAGGAAAATCATCTCCAATCCTTATTGCTAATTCTTTCCATAATTTTTTATTCCATAGTGTTGGATCAGAATTTTGTGGGTCTTCTATGAGTCTGATCAACCATCTATCATCAAGGACTCTAAGGATTGATAGTGTTTTATCATGATGCCAATCATCAAAAATAGAAGTTTTTTCGATTATATCTGTTGCTTTCTTTAGAGGGCATACTCCTTTTTCAATAGACATTTGTAGAAATTGATTGGCCGCAACAATTCTTGGATTTGTTCGCCATTCAACCTCTCCTATTTCTCCCACCATTGCCTTTCTCGCAATTACTGCACATTCTGATATTCCATCAATTTCCCAAGCTAGTATTTCACCAGCACCGGTTCCGCCAAGATAATGCTCTGCTCTGCCGACACGCTGAAGTAAACTTTCTACTGACCTTGGACTTTGTAATTGATGGACTTTTTTTATCGATCCAACATCAATTCCTAATTCTAAACTACTCGTACAGATTAATCCATGTAATTCTCCTTTTCTTAGTGATTCTTCTACCTCTCTTCTAGTTTCAGCTGCTAAACTTCCATGATGTATACCTATATTTAATTCTGGAGATAATTCGATTAACCGTTGTGCTACTGTTTCAGCAGTATTTCTAGAATTTACAAAAACTAAAGCAGGGGCATCCTCAACTAACTTCTTAGATAATCTTCTAAATGCAGCTATCGAATCTGAGGATACTCGCCATTCAACAGATAATGTTTCATCTTCAGATGTCACTGGTTCTTTATGGACCAATACTCTAGTTTCTCTGGGTGCAGGTCCAATTATTGCCCTACCTTCTCCTGAGAACCATTGTGCCACTTCATCTGGATTCCCAACAGTTGCTGATAATCCAACAACTTGAATTTTATTTGGACAATAATCTTGTATTCTTTGTAAGCCAACCAATAATTGTGAACCTCTTTCAGACCCAGCCATATCATGCACTTCATCTAAAATAATTGCTTTGACTCCAGCAAGATGCTCTCTTAATCTACTTCCCAAAAGCATTATTTGCATAGTTTCAGGCGTCGTGACAAGTAAATTTGGAGGTTTTTTGGATTGTTTAACTCTCTCATTTTGAGGTGTATCTCCATGCCTTAATCCCACAGTAAGTCCCAATGGTACCAACATCTTTGATAACCTTCTATCGATATCTCTATTCAATGCTCTAAGAGGTGTGATATATAGGATAGAGAGCGAATCCCAATTCTCAGTCAAGCATCTAGAGACCAAAGGTAAAATTGCAGATTCAGTTTTTCCACTCCCTGTTGGTGCAACCATTAACCTGTCTTTACCAACTAATAAATCCGGTAATGCTGCCTTTTGAATGGGAGTTAATTCCCAACCAAGGTCATAAATCAATTGATTTACTCTTGGATGTAAATCCCTTATGGCCTCCTTCATATGTCTCCGTCTAAGGAAGTTAAAGAAAACCCTCTGTTTAATGATGTAACAATATTCTTATTTTTAACTTCCAAAACTATAATAAAAGGAACTATCTTTATCAATGCATTCCTAGTAGTACTAGAAATGGCGCGCGCAGGTAGAAAACAAGTCGGCCCTATCACTAAATGGTGGAATTCTCAAAGAGAAAATCATTTTCAAATAATTGGCATGATAACAATATTCTCTTTAGCGGTTTTACTTTGGACTTTTTCCTTTCTTTTTATTCTAGGGGGAACTACTGATCCAGATAAAGAAAATTTAGTCCCATACTACTGGTTAGGCTTAGTTTTGTCAATACCTATACTATTTCTAAGTGCACCCGAATTTATGTTCTTTTTGAATCAAAAACAAATTTTACAAGATATATTAAAATTAGAATCAAGGTCAGAAGTTCTCAAAAATAGGAAGGAAGCCGAATCCGCTGCGGATTTACTAGGTGGTAAATACGTAGCAAGATTAAAGGGACTCTATGAAGAATTGGGAATCAAAGTAAAAGGAAAGAGATTTTCAATTAAATCATTACCCTCAAAAAGAATTTCTAATAAAGTAGAAAATATGGATGAGGAGGAATGAAGTGCCCACTTCGGATGACCCGATTGAAAATGAAAATCTCGAATTTGGTATGCTAAGCGATTGGTTAAGAGAAGCATTTCTTGCAATCGGCCTAGTTCTTTTGATTCTTGGTGGTTTATGGGTTGCTACGGGACAATTTCCTCCTATGGTAGTCGTAGAGTCAGGATCAATGATGCATGACACTGAAGATGGCTCCGTAGGCGCTATAGATCCAGGAGATTTAGTCATAGTAATGAATCCATCAAGAAAAAATATCGTAACCTATGCAGAATCAATCCAAGAAGAAAATGAAAACTTTGGATACTCTAGCCTTGGTATGAATGGAGATGTAATTATATTTAGTAAGAATGGAGGTAATGATACTCCTGTGATTCACAGAGCGATTTTGAAAGTAGAATTAAATAATTCAGATAATGGTAAAAAAACTTGGGACGTTTTAGGAACTAATTTAGTAAATGTTAGTATAATCAATTTAACTCTAGATTATCCATGTAAATATCATGGAGGGACGTATAATTTGGAAATTAAAAATTGGCAACCAAATCATAGTGGGTACATTACATCTGGAGATAATTCTGAGACTAATGGATGTAAAATTGATCAGATAGTCGCAACTGGCCAGGATGCAAGAAATGGATTAAAAGATGAATTTGGTAACCCAGTTACTGCCATAAAAGATGAATGGGTGTTAGGCATTGCGTCTTCTGAAATTCCTTGGCTCGGAGCAATCAAGTTATTCACATCCGGTACTCACAACGCTGTAACTGGAGAAACTTGGTCCAACTTATCCATAACTATAGTCATAGTATTGATGACTCCAACAATTTATGAATCATTGATTAGAAATAAAAAATTACTAGATGCAGATGAAGAAGAATAGTTTATGGAAAATATGATAAAATTATTGGTATAATTAGAATAAATAGGAATAAAAAACTACTATTGTTACTAATTTTATCCGCCCATGATTCCAGCTTAATCGGATGAATATCCCTCTTTAATAATAAATCCATTTTCACTAATACTGAATGTACTGCATCCCTTAGTATATGCCCGCCATCAAATGGAACCATTGGTATTAAGTTAGCAAAACCTAACAAAAAATTTATCCATGCAAGCCAAAATAAAAATGTAAATAACATTATCATACCATCTGTTCCAATCAAAGATGCAAACACGCCATCTCCAGCAGAGAGCATTGCCTGTTCTCTTAAATCCATTATTTGTCCTTCTCCAGATAATGGTACTCCCAACATTATTATTGGCATGACGGCAGTATATATCAGAGTTGGAATGATTCCGTTATCACTAATTCCATTTATAATGGGGGAATATCTATCAACTCCTCCTGTACCACTTTTTAATCCTCTAACGCCTAAGAAAGATATATTTGAATCCGGACCTATTCCTTGCGATATTAGAAAATCTTCTGCATCATCCAAATCACATACTGGGTCCTTTTCACATAATCCTATTTCCCATTCATATCTATCAATAAGCGTAATTTCAATATTTCTTTCATTTTCTTCAATGTTTTCATTTATATTTTCCGAACTCCATTGCCCAGATAATACTGTTAAAACAATCTGTTCACCGGGAGAAAAATTATCCATTTCACTACTAAATATATCATAATTAGGTACTGGTTCACCATTCATGTGAGTAATTATTTCATAAGGCAACAAACCACCTTCTGCTGCACCTGTATCGACAATTATTTCTTCTGCATGAACTCCTGGATTTTTTGCGACAAATCCGGTTGCAGTCGAAGATAAAAGAATAATTACCAAATATGTTGCAAACAAATTTATTGATGGGCCAGCTGCAAATAATCTCATCCTATCTCTTCTAGGTGCCCTATACATTTCTTCTTGCTCAGGTTCGGCAAATGCCCCCATTGGTAATGGACCCACTAGAAGTAGGCCAAAACTCCTGATTTTCATCCCATGCGCTCTGGCTTGAATTCCATGACTGTATTCATGAATTACTATGGCTATTATTAATGCTAAAACCGGCCACCAAAATGGTACAAAACTCGTTACTCCGGGTATTAGTAGTAAATCTTGAGGAGGTATCGGATCATTAGGGGGATTCGCAACACTGCTTCCAAAACTTAGCAATAACAGTAATATTACTCCTGCCATTACAAATAAGCAAACCCAAATTGATATTTCCCCATAAACTCTCCAGAATTTTCTCTTACTAGAAATTACATCTAATACTTTCTGGCCTTGTTTTGTTCTCAACATAAGTATAATTCCCAAAACTCTTGTGGCATCCCATTTATCTAAAATGCCATTTTCTTCTAGGAAAATTAGGCCAAAATACCAAATAGCAATCGCTATAACAATCAGAGGTGAATTAGTAATCTGATACAAAATAAACAATAATATCAATGGAAGGAGCAAACTATTGCCTCTCCTTTCTTGTTCTTTCATAGATACGGGTTAGTACGTACCTTCTTCAATCCGTTGCCCAATATATCACAAATGACATTAGGAAAAACAATTCCGCAGGTACATGGATAAGATAATTAATAATGCTGATGACATGCTTAAATCATCATACAAATCATTAAAAATCAAATCAGAAAGTGTTGAGAAAATATTATATCAAGCTAAATTAGAAGGTGTTAAATCAAAAATTATCAATTTAGAAGAAAACTTCAATAATATAGAGAAAAATCTATCAGGATTGAATTAAAGTAGGCAACTCTGGTAAAAATTCGGTTAGTGGCTTTTGAATATTTTGTAAATTATCTGATCCACAAACTAATGCAATAAATCTATTTAATGGCATTCCCTTTTCCCAACCTAAATATGGCGTTCCATTTCTAGTTAAGGGTAACGGAGGAATTTTTCTAGAAACCTGTCTTAATTTACCTGTAAGTTTTACTCCTTCAACTCTCATTATTCTCCAACTATCTCCACGAACGCCCTTCAGCCTATATGCATATAAAGGCATTAAATTACATCTATTGCCGACTTCTTTCAAAGAATTATATTGATCCACAGTTCTTCCTGAAAGATATAATTTATTTTTCTTCGAAGATTTAACTTCAATTGGAAAACACATATCTCCCCTAAGTACTAACAAATCACCAGTCCCTTCTGAACCACTGCCGGGGGCTCTAACAACTAGAAATGGCCTTTTTAAAACCTGCATCATTTGTGCTCTTTCAATTTCAGTACAGGATTTTATAATTGCCCTAACTCCTTTGAGTTCTCCAGCTAAAACGCATCTCAACTCTCTCTCGTAATTTACTCCCATGGGTGAAGCGCATTGTGAGGGTACTTGACTACATCGCATCCAAATAATACTTAATCTACTTTTTTTAGAGGTATTAAGATAGTCATATATTGGATTTTTCATAATTTTATAGTTTAAATTAATACACTGCCACCATAGTTGATTAATATGGCGTTAGTCGTTATACGCACTAAAGATTTTCAACTTGCATACAGATTAATCAAAAAATTACGAACTTTAAAAATATCTCATATACAATTAGAAATAAATCAAATAATTCCAATAGGCACTCTCCTATGGTTCGGTACCCCCGAAGAGGTTAACACTTCTAAGGATCCTAATGGCGTAGCATGTAGCATCAATAATATTGATTACGTAGTTAACAAAACTCTGAATAAAATATTGGCAGGACCAGACGTCAAAATACTGACCTTTGGCGTTGATTCAGGTCCCAGGCCAGGTTTGGCTTGGTTTACTGATGATAGATTAATTGGCTCGAAACAACTAGAATTAGTGGATGAAGTAATAGATGAAATAATAAATACTGTAAATCAAATATCTCCAAAATTTCCCGATAAGACGTTAATAAAAATTGGAAATGGCCATAGGACAATTTCTAATAGGATTGTAAATGAATGTCTAAATAATGACTTTCAGGTCCAATTAATAGATGAAAAACACACATCTTTGGGTTCAAGGCATGATCATGTTTCTTCCGCTAAGAGTATAGGGCTGAAACATGGAATTCTCATCTGTGATAAATTAGAAATAGTACCAACTAGGGGAGAAGTTAGGGAAATACAAAGAATAAGTAGACTTGTTAGTGAAGGTAAAGCAACTATCCCTTCAAACTTAGCTATCTCAGTTGCAATAGGTAACTTATCACTAATTGAAGCGGTTAAATTACATTCTAAGTAAATTTACTCAAATTTACCTTTTCTAAAATCTCTAGTTCTTTCTATTCCTGGCATCTGATCTTCGCCTTCTCTGTAAATTGTTTTCATATTATTAAGAAAATTATCTTCATGAGTAACTATCAAAACCATTCTTACTCCAGGGTCTTCTTCGGCGTCCATCCACTTTAGTATTATTTCCATAGTTTTTCTTGCACCTTCTCTATGTGGGTATGCAAAGACATCCATTCCAAGAGGAGGCAAAACTAATGTTTCCCTTGGTTCCAATTTCGATACTTCCTCAAATAAAGCCTCATAAGAATTTTTTAGTAATTCTCTTCTAAAATTATCCTGCGTTGGTCTCCTGCAATCAGGTCCGACAACATGAACTAAATTCTCAGCTGGTAAATTAAATCCGGGAGATGAAACTGCTTCTCCAACTCCACAGGGTTGTAGATTTTCTTTTCTTCTCTCCTTTGCTATATTTGTACAGAATTCTCTTAACTCAGGTCCTGCAGCCAACTGCATCCTTTCATCTAATCCCTCTCTACCTGCAAGCCTATTATTGGCCGGGATGACCATAACGTCACCTTTTATGGTCGTGATATTCCCAAATACTACTCTAACTTGACCATGTTTACATTCTCTGACTATAACAACTTCCGCCATATTTCATCGAGAAGAGGTCATCGGATATCTACTCATCGCATATAATGAACTCATTATTGAGCGAAGACTTGATGCGCTTTTACCTCTTCGAGTGAAATATGTCGTCCAGTTACGTTCTAATTAATGTTGAACCAGGCTCAGAATCGAATGTCTTTGAAAAATTATCAAAACTAGATTTTATTTCAGATATAAATCATCTTTTTGGTGATTATGATATAATCGTAAAGATAGAAGCCGAAGGGATTGGAATTATTGCTGGCTTAGTCGTATCCTCAATCCGTCCAATTGATGGAATATTCAATACTAAAACCTTAGCATGCGCAGAATTTTAAAAACTCTTGTAATTCATTTACTTACAATAGGGGCACAGTACATCGTTTAATTGCCCAAAAGTTAATTATCTAATACCAAATCCAAAGATTTGGAGATACGATAATGAATGAAAAGAAATATTTTGTTTTAATGAAAGATGGAAATGACACTACTCAAGTTTTCCATAGTAAACACCCCCGAGGTGCAGCATTGAAAGCAGCCTCTAGAGGGGAGACCGACATAAGCCTCAGAGAGAGAGGTACTAATCGTGTGCATGTTTTCACAGGTGAGAAAAAAATGGTTGCAAAACCGGCAAGTGCTCCTGATTGGTTACCTGATAAAATTAATAAAGCAAATGTTAAGAAAATCCGAATTGATAGGATTTAATTTTTATTTTCTTATTCCTAATTTTTTAGCTAATATTGCTAAAGGATCGTAATATTCTGTCACTACTCTTTCTTTTAATGGAATTATGGCATTATCTGTGATATTTATTCCTGCAGGGCATACATCTGTACAACATCTGGTAATATTGCAATAACCTATTCCAAAATCTTCTTTTATTTCCGGAATTCTATTTTCAGTATCCAAAGGATGCATCTCTAATCCCGCCAATCGAACAAAAAATCTCGGGCCTGCAAATTCATCAAACTTTTCATGTTCCCTCAATACATGGCATGTATTTACACACAACATACATTCGATACAAGATCTAAATTCTTGAATCCTATTTGCTTCCCTCTGATTGAAATTCCAATCTAATTCTTCTGGACCATTTATTGGAACCATTTTTTTATTCATTTCATATGCCCATGACGTGTCTGTAACTAAGTCCCTGGTTAAAGGGAATGCTTGCATTGGTTTTACTAAAATGGGCTCACCTTCTTCAGTTTCTTCTAATATGTCTTCCATTCTGGTCATGCACATAAGGCGAGGCTTGCCGTTTACTTCGGCTGAACAGGACCCGCATTTACCTGCTTTACAGTTCCATCTACAAGCTAAATCTGGAGCATGTTCAGCTTGTATTCTATGTATCACGTCTAAGACTACCATGCCGTCATCCATTGGTACAGTATAATCTACCATTTCACCAATGATGTTGCCATCATTATCGGGTTCTCCACGAAAAATCTTGAAAGTAATATCTTCAGTCACAATTACTCCTCCTCATGAAAATCGTCCGCATCTAATAATTTTTTCAAGTCTTCATCCATTGGAGGGTATCTACGATGCTCAATAGCCATAACATCTTTTTGGGTAATCACACTGTTCATTTTCCCCCAATATTTGTAATCTGGAACTGGAAAATCTTCCCTGGTGTGCCCGCCTCGAGATTCTTCCCTATGGAGGGCAGCCAATGTACACATTCTACTGACATCTATCATTGCATCAATTTCTAAAGATTGATGCCACCCAGGGTTGTATATTCTACTATTTCCTGATGAGGTATTCCTTCCGCGAATTTCTAATTCATTCAGATCCAATAAAGCTTCTTTGAGCAAACTTTCCGTACGTATTATTCCTACTTTGTTCTGCATCATTTCTCTTAAATCTTCAACAACTTTTGCAGGGTTTTCACCACTTTCTCTATTAAGGGGTGCCAAAGTATCTTCAATCGCCTTATCAATTTCAGATTCGTCAATAATGGAAAAATATTCTATTTCTTTGGCTCTTTTTGCAGCATAACCTCCGGCTATTTTTCCAAAAACAATCAAGTCAGATAATGAATTTCCTCCTAACCTATTTGCACCATGTAGTCCTGTAGCGGCTTCTCCTGCTGCATACATTCTAGGGACCGTAGTTTCCTGGGTTTCAGGATCAACTATTATGCCACCCATTACATAATGCGCGGTTGGCCCAACTTCCATTTTTTCAGTTGTTATGTCTACTGCAGCCAATTCTTTGAACTGATGATACATTCCAGGTAATTTCTTCTTAACTTCTTCAGGGTTTCTCCAAGAGATATCTAGGTATGCACCACCATGTTCACTCGATCTTCCAGCATCTCTTTCAGCATTTATGGCCTTTGCAACAACATCTCTCGTTAGTAATTCAGGAGGCCTTCTTACGGTTGCTAATTTTCCACTAACTATTTCGGAAACCCATTCCAACGCTTCCTCTTCGGTTTCTGCAAATTCGTCTTTATACATTTCAGGGACATATTCAAACATAAATCTATTACCTTCAGAATTAGTTAACATGCCTCCTTCGCCACGAACACCTTCTGTAACCAAGATGCCCTTGACCGAGGGTGGCCATATCATGCCTGTTGGGTGAAATTGAATGAACTCCATATCTCCCATTTCAGCACCTGCCCAGTATGCTAGGGCATAACCTTCCCCGGTATATTCCCAAGATCCAGAACAAACTTCCCAACATCTTGTTGCGCCTCCAGTTGCCATAACAATTGTTTTAGCCTTGAAAACGTGCAAAGTACCATCATTTCTATTATATGCAAAGCAACCAGATACTTTACCATCTGTCTTGAAGATTTTACGAACAGTAAATTCCATGAATATGTCCATTCCCATGTGTACGCCCTTCTCTTGTAATGTCCGTATAAGTTCCAGTCCAGTCGCATCTCCAATGTGCGCTAGCCGTGGGTAAGTATGGCCTCCAAAATTTCTTTGATTTGTAAGTCCCTTTTCAGTCCTATCGAAAACAGCACCCCATGTTTCTAATTCTCTAATTCTATCAGGTGCCTGTTGAGCGTGTATTTTTGCCATCCTCCAGTCATTGAGGTATTTGCCGCCTTTCATTGTATCTCTAAAGTGAATTTTCCAATTATCTCTTGGATCTTTATTTCCTAATGCAGCAGCAGCTCCTCCTTCAGCCATCACAGTATGGGCTTTACCAAGCATCGATTTACAAATCATAGCAACACTTACTCCACTCTTACTGGCCTCAATAGCTGCCCTAAGTCCAGCTCCTCCTGCGCCAATTATCACAACATCGTGTTCGTGAATTATATATTTTTCATCCATTAAAATACCTCAGATAATTATGATATAAGGGTCGGGAATAATTCCTTCAGCCACGGCCCAAACAAACAAGTCTCCGATGAAAACCATCCCTAAGCTGGTCCAAAACCAAAAAGAATGATCAACATTTATATTGCTAATTTTGATATATATTCCACCCATAATACCGGAAATTCCGCCTCGCCATTGATTCATACTTCCTCCAAATAAATGTCTAAAAGCATGGCAAGAGCCAACATACATCAATAATAAAATTGATTCTACGGCGAGAACTACCGTTCCAACTGATATCCCAAAACCTTCTTTTTCAGTACCATTAAAAAAATGCATAGTATGGTACACGTCAAAAATCTTCATTGATAGTATTATTATTGCTAGATACAACATGTACCTGTGAATATTGTTTAATATGAATAATCCAGTTTCACCCTTGTATCCAATGCGATAGTTTATTTCTGGCTTGGAAACTACACAGGCAGTGGGATTTTGAAAGAATACTCTATGATATACTCTGCGCATGTAATAACAAGTTCCTCTAAATCCAAAAGGGATCCATAAAATCAATAATGCAGAATTCATCCAATTTGGAGTTTTCAAGTCAAATAAATGAATAACATCTGGAGAAAAGATTGGGGAAGTGACTCTATGATTGTCATATTGAATTTCACCATCCCACAGTGTTACACGGAATGTAGTGTATACGAGAGTTAGAGTAAGTGCAAAAGCCATCCAAAAAGGTTCAGTCCACCACTTGTCTACTCGATCTGTGATTCCAAATCCTCTTTGTATTGGAAGTTTTAATGAATTTGACATCCTAAAATCTTCCCAATAGTATGGCCCAAAAGCAGGGAGGAAATAAGTGATTGCTTTTCTCCATGACAGAATTTTTAGATATTTTATTCAATATTTTTATAAGTATCTTTTCAATATTATGTATCAATGGTTGGATTAGGGGACATTGAAACTTCAATTTGCATAAATTGTGGCTTTATGCCTGGGGTATGGCTGCCAACTATTCCATGCCCGGAATGCGGCGAACCTTTCCTTTAGGACAAAGCCGAATAATCAACATCTGCTTCTATGAAATCTATTTCTTCTACATCCATTTGGGCAAGTTGTAATTTACCAGATAATTCATCATTTACAGCATGCCAATATGAGTATGATTCTATGACCCATATTCCAGATTCTCGTGTGCCATTTCCACTACCTTTAACTCCTCCAAAAGGAAGGTGGGCTTCCGCACCTGTTGTAGAATTATTTATGCCAGTCATTCCAGCCTTAATTCCCGTCTTAAATCTATATGCTTCTAGTCTATCATTAGTGTATATTGCACTGGATAATCCATATGGAGATGCATTGGCTAGATGTAATGCATGTTCGAAATCAGTTGCCTTCACCAAAGTAATCGCAGGTCCAAAAATTTCTTCATGAAAACATTCCATATCTTCAGTCACATTTGAATAAACATGTGGCCACATGTAAACTCCTTCCTCTGGAGTTCCAAGGAAATTATCAGGTTTATTTTCTGTTGTAATCCTTCCATTACCCCATAATTTAGTCGCACCACTAGAGTCACACATCTCTAATGCTTTAAGAAAATCAATTGCATATCTTTCAGATAACATTGGCCCATATAGTACTCCATCGTACTCCATAGAATCTCCTATTGTGGTGGATCTTACTTTGTCCATTAATTTATTAACAAATTCGTCATATATGTCCTCATGAATGATTAAATTACCTAGGCTTGTACATCTTTGCCCTGCAGTGCCAAAGCCTGCCCAATATGCGCCTTCAATTGCATTCTCAAGATCCGCACTTGGCATTATTACTAAGGGATTTTTGCCCCCCAATTCTAAACTAGCTGATACTAGATTCCTACCACAAACTTCTCCAATCATTTTTCCTACCGAAGTACTTCCAGTGAAGCTAATTTTATTCACTAATCCCTCATCCACTGCATCAACAAGGTACTGGCCTGCTCCACTACCCTTGCCATGAACTAGATTAATTACTCCATTTGGTAATCCAGCCTCATGCATAATTCTTGCAAGCATAAAAGAAAGAAGAGGCGCATCTTGTGGAGATTTCCAAACACACGTATTTCCACACATAATTGCAGGTATCATTTTCCAAAATGGGACCGCTGCTGGGAAATTACATGCATTAATTATCCCACAGACCCCCAATGGTCGCCTATACGTAAATAATTCTTTATCGGGTAATTCTGAATTCACTGTTTGCCCATAAAGTCGACGGCCTTCAGATTGAAAGAAGAGACATGTATCAATCGCTTCTTGCACTGAACCAGCACTTTCTTTCAATGTTTTTCCTATCTCTCTAGTCTCTAATCGTACTATGTCATCCTTATATTGCATCAATAATCTACCCATATTTCCAATTATTTGGCCTCTAGTTGGGGCCGGAGTCGATGACCAAGATCCAAATGCTTCTGTTGCAGCACTGATTGCATCGTGCACATCTTCTTTTGAGGATAGAGGAAATTCTCCTAAGCAATCCTTTAACAATGCTGGATTAAAACTTTCAAATTTTTCCCCATCACTTGATTGTCTCAATTCACCATTGATTATATTGTACCCTCGGATCTTCGCCCTACCCTTTGGATTTTCACTTTCTATAATTTCAAAACCTGTCTCGAGAACATGAGTCATGTGCTTGGGATAGACCCGACTTTGATAATCCTGCTGAATATTTCTTTTTACAACTTAAATAAAATCAAAAGACAATTTTTAGTTAGTAGGTTTAATTACCCCAAAGTTTCACAAGGCTTTGTTAGGGGTTATTGGAGTGGCGGCAGATACATCAGATTCTCTTACTTTGAGAGTAGCAAAAGCAATTCCGAGCGACGTGGGACACGGACGTGCAAGAGTTCCCTTTGATAACGACTTAAATCTTAAACCCGGAGATATCGTAAAAATATCCGGAGATCAAGATACGGCAGCTATAGTTTGGAGATGTAGGCCAGAAGATGCTAATTTAGGAGTTATTCGTATAGATGGAATAATTCGAAAAAATGCTGGTGTGAGTTTAGGAGATAGAGTTACTATTTCCAAAGTAGAAACTCAACCATGTACTAGATTAGTATTAAGTCCAGTAATGGCTAAACAACAAAAAGTAAGATTTGGACCTGGAATTGAGGGTTTTGCTCGCAGAGGTCTTAACAAAAGGCCAGTTGTTGCAGGAGATAGGATTTTCATACCAGGTATGACCTTATTCGCCGAAGCACTTCCTTTTGCAATTGTCCAAACTAATCCAAAAGGTATAGTTCAAGTTTTACCAGATACTGAGATAATAATCAAAGAAGAACCGGTAGGCCAAGAAGAACAGGAAATTATCCATTCTATTTCATATGAAGACATAGGAGGCATTGGTCAACAATTACAAAATATTAGAGAAATGGTAGAATTGCCATTAAAACATCCAATTTTATTCCGTAGATTAGGTATAGATCCGCCGAGAGGAGTTCTTCTCCATGGCCCACCGGGGACAGGTAAGACACTAATAGCGAAAGCAGTTGCATCAGAAACCAATGCACATTTTCAATCAATAAATGGGCCAGAAATAATTTCAAAATATTATGGTGAAAGTGAAAAACAACTAAGAGAAATTTTTGATGAAGCAGCTGCAAATTCCCCTGCTATCATTTTTATTGATGAATTAGATAGTATCGCTCCAAAAAGAGAGGACGTGAGTGGAGAAGTCGAACGAAGAGTTGTAGCACAATTACTAACTCTTTTGGATGGAATGCAAGGAAGGGATAACGTTGTTGTAATTGGAGCCACTAATCGCCGAGATGCAATTGATCCTGCTTTGAGGCGACCAGGTAGATTTGATAGAGAATTAGAAATAGGTGTCCCTGATAAGAATGGAAGGGCGGAAATACTTGCAATTCATACCAGAGATATGCCAATAAGTGATGATTTTAATGCTGAATGGTTATTAGATAACACATATGGATTTGTAGGAGCAGATATTTCTGCATTAGTACGCGAGTCGGCAATGAAAGCATTACGTAGATATTTGCCAGAAATTAATTTAGACGAGGATGAGATACCGCCAGAAGTTATTGAAAAAATGGAAGTCAAGATGGAAGATTTTCATTTAGCAATTAAAGATATTGAACCCAGTGCTCTAAGGGAAGTTTACATCGAAGTTCCCCAAGTAAGTTGGGATCAAGTAGGGGGCTTAGAAGAAGTAAAAGAAAGACTCAAAGAAAGTATTGAATGGCCGTTGAATAGGCCCGAGTCCTTTGAACACTTTGGGATTAAACCTCCAAGGGGCATAATCCTTTTCGGAGCACCCGGTACTGGAAAAACTTTGATTGCAAAAGCAATAGCCAATGAAGCAAGAGCCAATTTTATCACAATTAAAGGGCCAGAATTAATTTCAAAATGGGTGGGAGAATCAGAAAAAGCTGTTAGAGAAGTTTTCAAAAAAGCCAAGCAGGCGAGCCCATCTATTATATTTTTAGATGAATTTGAAAGTATTGCTGGCATGAGAAGAAACAACTCTGGAGATGGATCAGACGCCATGAACCGAGTAGTAAATCAATTACTAAGTAGTATGGATGGAGTTGAATCAATGGAAGGAGTAATTGTAGTTGCGGCTACTAATAGGCCGGAAATGATAGATCCCGCATTACTCCGTTCAGGTAGATTTGAAAGAGTCCTACACATACCTCCACCAGACAAAGAATCAATAAAGCAAATCTTGAAAATTCATACTGCAGATATGCCGTTAGGTAAATTCAATGTAGATGATTTTGCTTCAAGATTGGATAATTATACCGGTGCAGATATTGAAGCAATATGCAGGGAATCCGCCTTAATTGCTATGCGCGCCAATAAGAAAACTGTCTCAAAGAAATTCTTTGAACAAGCTATTGAAAGGGTGAGGCCAACAGTTACTCCAGAAATGATGGAGTATTATGGCCGTATGGAAGCAACTCTGACTAGCGGCTTAGAGTCCGTCAAGAGGTCAAATAACTCTGCCGGCATGGAATCTGTTTGAGGTAAAAAAATTGCCTACAACATTCAGTCTAGAGATATTGCGGAAAAAAGTTATTGATATTGCTGGGGATGTTTTGGGCACTCTTGCCGATTTTAGTATTGATGAGGTATCAGGCGATGTTGTTGATATTTTAGTAGCAGTAGATTCTAGCATTGATCTAAATATGCTACCATGGGATACTGTTGATGGGCTACTTTCGATACCCATTGAAGAAATAGATAACATCGGAGCAAAAGTTCAATTAAAGCGTTAATCTATGATGCGCACTTGTTCATAACTTCACAACGGTCTTAAGATGAACTTAATGCTCATTGATTGATATAAAGTATCGGTGGTCTTGAATATGGTCGATTGGAAACGTATTTCTAGACGAATTTCTTCTAAAAAATATCGCCGCAATGCCCTTGTTTTATCGTTTTGGGGGCTACTATTAACTTTGGTTTTGTCCATCGCTTTTTCCTATGTTGTTCCCGGCGAAACGCAACAGTCAGCATACGGTAATGATTGGAATGATTTGGGTTCATTTAGGGGTGAATTAAATAATTTAGGGATACCTACTACTGCATTAGTTTCAAGCCCTTTATTGTTAAGTGAAGTTGAACACCCCGAAGAATCAATATTTATAATATCCGGCGTTGAAAGAGATACAATTTCATTACCTAGGTTCACTGGAGATGATGATTTCATTCAATTTTCAGAAGGAGATGGTTACACTTCTTCTGAGATAATATCAATAGAAAATTTTGTCGAACGTGGTGGGACCGTTTTATTGATGGATGATTTCGGATATTCTAGTAATTTAGCCAGTGAATTCGGCCTTGAATATACTGGACATAGTCTGTATGATGGCGAGGCTTATGATCGAAATCTTGGCTATAATTTTGTATGGGTAAATACTACTTCAACCTACAATTTTACATCTACTCCTGGTTCTCAAAATTCTGTTAACCCCTGTATTAGAGATTTAGATAATGATGGATTTATTGATTTATTGGATAATGATCCTACAAATCCTAATACTCCAAATCAAGTCATAAATCTAAATAATGTAGGATTATGTGCCCATAGATTTGATAGCGATACTGGGGAATGGGATTTCTCAGAAAATTATAATTTATTGACTAATGGACTATCAGCATTTGAGAAAACATCGGCATATAATCCATCTGAACATCGTTATGTAATTGCTAAGACAACTCTCGATTCATGGTTAGATAATAATGATGATGGGAATTATACTATAGGTGGTTATGAGGCACTAGGTATACAGGGAGATGAACAAGGGCCTTTTCCAGTCTATGTAAGATATTGTGATAGTATTCTTTGTAGGTCGGCAGACTCTGGAAGAGTTCACTTTGTATCTGATGGTTCAATGTTGATAAACTCACTTTATGATCCAGAATATGATGAAAAATATTCTGGATTAATTCCTTCTAACGATAATCGTAAATGGGCCCTCGATATAATTGCTGAATCATTATTAATTGAAAATTCCGGCACCAATGTAAGTTCTAATGCTTTGGTCATATTTGATGAGAGTAGACACCAACAACCAACTATCTTTGGAGATATGTATAATTTAATTTATTATTTGTTAATTTATTTTACTAATGATTGGATGGCAATGGTAATATTATTTATGATTTTATTTATATCACTAGAGGCGATAATAATTAGAAAAGAAGATCCCGAAGATTGGCGGCACATATTTAGAATTATTTATTATGGATTCGGCGATGCAAATAGATATGAATATTATCAAAAATCAGATAAAATACGGCAAGTTTTGTTGACTAGAGTTCGGAACTTAAATACTCTTTCTAGGGAGGAATTTGATGCACTGCCCGCAGTTGAATTGCAAAAGATGGTGCAAGATCCAGTTTTAATTAGATTCATATTTGAAGATAGGAAATATAGGGCCGATGAACTTGTTGGAGTTGTTAAAAGAATCAAAGATTGGGGAAACGTAGATACATAGGTGAGGTAAAATGTGGACACGTAAAGGTACAATTATACTCGCTAGTGGGATTAGCCTGATTTTAATTGGAATGATGATTTCTAATTTCCAATTTATAATAATTGGATTAACTTTTATTGCATTTTTATCTATAAATGGATGGGTAGATGGTTATGCCGATTTGGAAATAAAACGTGAATTATCTGCATATAATGTTTACAAAGGGGATAAAATAATGGTCGATCTTACAATTTCTAATAAATCTTACAGGAGAACACAACAGATAGAAATTTTTGATAACGTTCCCCATGAAATGAAATTACACCAGGGCATAAATCAAATGCGAATGAATTTAGGACCTGGTCAAAGTACCAAAATAAGTTATTATGTAAGATGCCCATTACGTGGGTATTATACAATCGGGCCAGTATCAGTACGTTATAGAAATTTTTTCAATCTATTTGTTAATGAATCTCAAATAGATTCACGGTCGGATATCACTGTTTTTCCACAGGTTAGAGATATTGAAGAGGCATTATTGAAATCAGATGTTCCAAATATGTATACGGGTGCAACAACATTGAAAACTCCTGGGCCCGGAATGGAGTTTTATTCTCTCAGAGAATATATTCCTGGTGATTCGTTTCGTTCAATTAATTGGAAAGCATTTGCTAGAACAGGTGAATTGATGGTTAACGAAAAGACAAGGGATGCAGTTACTGATGTTTTCATCATTCTTGATACAAGGGATGTCTCTAGGATCGGTACAGTTTTGAAGAATTCTTTGGAAATGGGATCAGTTGCAGCCGCATCTGTATCTAGTCATTTCTTGAAAAGAAGAGATTCGGTTGCACTAGTAACATACGGGGATAAGATGGATTATCTTGGACCAGAAACTGGAGATAAACAGAATTTCAAAGTTTTGAGCAATCTTGCATCTGTTACGTCTTCTGGTACAATGCCTCTACAAGCAGTAACTAATGCTATTATTTCCCGTATAAGTCGTGGTTCACCAATATTCATAATCAGTAGCCTTGAAGGAGACGGAACTACATTGCCCGCAATTCGAAGTTTAGCTGGTAGAGGTCATGAAGTTGTTGTATTGTCTCCGAGTAGTATAGATTTAGAGAGATTAGTTAGTAGAATACCTCGTCTTTCATATGAAGTTTTAAAATTAGAAAGGCAAAATAGACTAACAGCAATTTCAGGTTATGGGGCCAAGGTTATTGATTGGATGCCTGATATTGAATTAGCCCAAGCTCTTATGCAGGTCAAAAGTTCTTAGAAAATAGGAGATTTAGGTATGGATATAGTTGAAAAACATAAATCAAATGAAACCTTACATATTCCTGCACTAAGAAAAAAATGGCAAATTTTGACTTTTCAAATCATATCAACATTTTCACTTCTTGTCATAATGTTCCGAATGAATGAGATATATGGATCTTGCACGGATGAATTTATTCTTGCTGCCGAAGGATCGCAATATTGGTGCCCTGCATATGAGCATACTAGAGGATTAATATGGTTAAGTAATAGTAATAATTTGCTTATACCCAATTTTCTTTTAGGAATCGGTCAGACTGGGATTTCGTCATTTTCAGGTCCTCTGATACTTTGTATATTAGCAACTTTTGGTAGATCTTATTTATTATTAAAAAGTGATAAAATACAAAATGATATAAAGAAAATTACCCTCATAATTTTAGCAACATGGATATTACTGCCTTTCTTATTTTCATGGTTCTATTCAATGGCATTTAATGGCATCGAATTACCCTTCAAGCATTATGATTCATTATTGGCCCCCTTATCATTTATGTTTGAATTAATATTCTTAGGAATAGTATTTGCCCCTGTTATGGCAGGAATGATGGGAATCTGGGGATTATCTAGAAAATTAATAACTTGGGCTATGGGTTATTTTTTATTAGTAATTGGAGTTCATGCTTTACTAACTTTTGAAGATATTTCTGGTGCTTTCGATTTAGGATTACAATCCTTACCTTCTCAAATTGGAGAATCTACTATGCTTGGAGGGCTAATATCTCCACTTGCGTACGATCTTCTGGAGATTTCAATCTTATTGCTGATATTTCTCGAATCGGGATTAGCTGCAATTACTCATCTTGAATATGCGATGTCTCTTCCAGAAGGTTCTAAAAATGATATAGAATATATCAAACAATTTAATAATGTTATAAATTCTCACCTAATCCATTTCTTCGTAATCGTATTCTTAGTCGCATTTACTACCGCCCTCGCTCTCGAATTTGATGATTTATTGGTGTCTTTTGTAGGTTTTATGCAAGGTACACAATGGTCGGGGCAAGTCAAAGAATCACTGGAGTTACAGATGACATATGGAAAAGTAATTTCTGCAAGTCTTTTCATGTTAGTCATCGCAGGAATGAGGTATGTAGTTCCATGGCAAAGAATAATTGGCATTATAGAATCTAATTTAAACAATCTACGTTCTTAATTTATTTAAAAATAAAATAGTTAATAATTTTCAATGAGATGAAATTACCAACTAGTGGGGAGATTAAAATTAAAACTGATAATGATATTAAATTTGAATATGCTCCTGTATAATTTTGAATTAATTCTGAAAAATATGGAGAAATTAAATAGCATAAGTAAAGTGTAAAAATGAGACATATTCTATCTATCCAAGGTGTAGATAATTTTCCAATCTTTTCCATCCTTAAAGGTAATGACCCTACATCATCCATGCTCACCTGAAGATATTTCTAGTCATCAATCCATCGCTATAATTTTACTATCTATTAATGAATGGATTCAATAGAAAAACCTTCGAGCATCCTATATGTGTGCTGCTATCTCAGTTGAGAGATGTAGTAAATGTCCCTCTCAATCAATACTTTATCAAGTATATAGTGGCCAACATTTATGTGGCAAATGCCTAAGTGATTCAGTTCGAAAAAAGACTTCAAGGGAACTAAGAAAGCAACTAATATTGCCTAAAAATGCCCGCCATGATGACGGAACTCCATTTAGACTTCTTGTAGCAATTTCTGGAGGTAAAGACTCAGCAGTCTTACTTTCATTAATAGTAGATATAATCGGTAAAAGGAGAGATGTTGAGATAATTGCAGGTTGTGTTGATGAAGGAATAGATGGTTACCGCAAACCTTCCATGGAATGCGCAATAGAACTATCAAAAACTCTTGGAATAAAATTTGTTTCTATTAGTTATTCTGAATTGGGGTATGAAGAAATGGATACTGTAGTTTCTAAGATGCCGAGAATGAGTGAATTGCATGATGAAGCCAAGGGGATGATGCCATGTTCTTTCTGTGGAGTATTTAGAAGGCAAGGATTGAATGCATTAGCACGTAAAACAAATGCAGATATTATGGCATTAGGTCACAACTTAGATGATATGGCTCAATCTATATTGATGAATCTCCAGAAAGGAGACATAGAAAGATCAGTCAGATTAGCCCCTCATACAGAATCTCCTCTGGAAGGCCTTACTCCCAGAATTGTTCCTTTAAGATGGATACCAGAACAAGAGATACATGCACATGCGGTGGTATCTAAGTTACCCTTTTTCCATGGGGATTGCCCTCATGCGCCCGGTGCAATGAGGCAATTAAGCCGTGATATAGTTGCGGATTTAGAGGAACAAACACCTGGTGCCAGACATGGATTATTACATTCTTTGGAGGAAATTCGACGCCTCTATAACAATAGTAACGATATAATAATTTCAAAGGCTAAAAAATGTTCAATTTGTAATGAAGTAACAAGTCGTGAAATTTGTCAAGCATGTACAATGAAAAAATGGCTATCTGAAGCTTAATTATATTATTCGTTCATGTATCTCAGCCATATCTTGGATTTTACCACAATATGAGCATCTTATCTCTACTGGACTTCTGCTTACGACTCGCAGCCTCTGAGGCAAAGGTTCTCTTTGGTTTTGAGTTATACAATTGGAAAAAGAACATTTTATTATATTTACTAATTCATCACTCAATCCAACCTGTCTTTTTTCAGCTACCCCATAGTTTCTAATGATTGCAACAGACGCCTCAGAAGCTATTATCGCTAACCTATCTAATTCTTCTTGAACTAACTCCCTATCTTCTATTTTTAGTACATCTTTACGGCCTAATTTATCACTCGGAACATTCATAACTAATGATATTGGATTAGATATTCCAGATTCCAATCTTAACATTCTGAGGACTTGAAGGGCCTGACCTCCAGGAATATGGTCAATAACAGTACCATTGCAAATTGCAGTCACTCTTCTCATTTCTGCATCACTCATTTACAAAACCTCCCTTGAAATATCAATTCCCAAACTTTTGCAAAGTAATGCCATTCTAGTAGGTATTCCATTAAACGCTTGTTCGAAATACATGGCGTGTTTTGTAGAATCAACGCTCGGGTGAATTTCATTTACTCTTGGAAGAGGATGCATAATTATCATATTTTCTTTTGATCCTATTAAATCAGATTCAGTAAGTGTGTATATTTCAGATACCTTGGAATATTCATCTTCATCTGGAAATCGTTCCTTTTGAATTCTTGTCATGTATATCACATCGGAGTCTTTTATTTGCTCATATAATTGATCAGTTTCAGTCACAATTCCTCCTAAAGATTTCAAATCACTAACTATTTCATTAGGCATTTTCAAAGATTCAGGTGCTACTAAAGTCAGGTTTACTCCAAACCGAGCAAGTGCATTTGAAAGACTATGTGCCGTCCGACCATATCTTAAATCACCAACTAAAACTACATTTAAATCCTTAAATTCAGCATGCGCTTCTCTTATTGTAAAAAGATCTAACAATGTTTGCGTTGGGTGATTGCCAGCACCATCTCCCGCATTTAAGATAGGAATGGATACTGCGTCAGCACTGTATTGTGCGGCACCTTGTCTTGGATGTCTTATTACAGCTACATCGGCGTAACCATCAATCATCTGCATGGTGTCGAACAAAGTTTCACCTTTAGAAACAGAAGACCCAGCCGATGTAAAATTCAATACTTCTCCTCCCAATCTCTTCATTGCAGTTTCGAAAGACATACGAGTTCTAGTAGAATTTTCAAAGAACATATTTGCTAAAACTTTACCCTGTAATAATGGGAGATGAATATCACCTTTAGCAACTGGTAACATTTTCCTTGCATTGTCTAATAACTTAATTATTTCCTCATTTGTGAGGTCATCCATAGTAATAACGTCGCCCATAACACTCTCTCTTATTTGGTCTAAGGGGGGGTACTCCATATGTCTTACTGATAATTCATTTAAATTATCAAAAAAAACCGATGTCTTGATGGAGGATAGTCTCTCGGATAATATTAGATGATTATCAGCCGCACTCCACTCCGAGCATCATTTTGTGGAGGAGGTACTGATATTGATTCATTTTCATATAATGAATCAGGTGGCGGCATGGTCGTTTCCGCTGCAGTGAAGAATTACATACATGTTACTGTAAACAGGCGTTTCGATGACAAGATTCGAGTTTCTTATTCAAAATTAGAATTAGTTGATAATTTTGAGGATTTAGAGCATGATTTAGTCCGTGAAGCAATGCGTATTACAGGAATAATATCTGGAGTAGAAATAACCACCATTGCAGATATACCTTCAAAAGGAACTGGACTTGGATCTTCATCATCTGTAACAGTTGGTTTATTGAATGCCCTTCATACTTTCGCTGGGCACAATGTTTCAGCAAAAAAATTAGCTGAAGAGGCTTGTATCATAGAGTTAGATATATTGAAACAACCAATAGGTAGACAAGATCAATATGCAGCAGCTTATGGAGGAATAAATTCAATTTCTTTTTCTTCCAAGGGAAATGTCGTATCTCCTTTAGATGTCTCCGAGGAAATAATTGATAGGATTCAAGATGAATTTTCGCTAGTATTTACTGGAATATCTAGGAGTGCAAGTAAGATACTTGGAGAATCTCCAACTAATTATGATGATAAAATCGATAGATTAAGAAAAATACGTTTACAAGCCAATAAATCAATGAAGATGTTAGAAATTGGTGATTTAAAATCGTTGGGCATGCTCCTTTCGGAGGCATGGAATCAAAAACGTGGAATATCTTCAAGTGTAAGTAATGATGAATTAGATTTACTATATTCACAAATAATTGAACTTGGAGCATCGGGTGCAAAACTCCTAGGTGCAGGAGGAGGAGGATTCTTTATTGTGCATGGCAATAGTGAATTTAGAGACATCATGAAAGTTGCATTACCATCTAATAAAATAATTCCTTTAATTTTAGACTTCGAAGGGTCTACTATAATTTATAATTCATATTCCTAGGTCTTATCATGTTAAATAACCGTATTTATGCTGTTTTAGCGGCCATTATATTTTTATTTTCAGCATCAACTCCTATTTATGATAATAATTATTCTGAGGATATGATAAAAAATAAATTAAATAATTATTTTACTCAAGATACGAATAATTATTCATTTCAAGGTCAATCTTATCTTAATATATCTGGTCCAATTATTCCAAATTCCCAAATAAATGCTACTTGGCATTCTGAGATAACTATTTCAGAATCATATGGTTCAGATCTTTTGCCTAACCAGTCATTTGGATTAAGGAAGCAAATTGATATCTATCTTGGTAATAATGATAATTTTTTGAATAATTCAGAGATAATGGATTTTAAGGAATTAATTAATTCTTCAAGGGCATGGACGAATGCTGAACTCGGAGGATGTTGTATTTTTGATTATATACCATTTATCACTCAATTAGGTAATCAAATTATTATATCTACTCCAGAAGTTGGTGATGTTAATTCTACCAATGGTTCTTGGGGTTGGGTTGAATCTGCTGATATTAGTGGATTTACCGATAACAGGGTTACCAGAATACTACATATACCTAGAATTGGTTCCATAATTGAACAAATTCCATTGCATGTTTCATTACCAAAAGATTGGGAATTTAGATATAGTGCAATGTCAGATTTAATATCCGGGAGCCCAAATAATTTTACTGTCAACAGGTCGCTTGCTCCAGTTGCTTCCAATATCATAATATCAGTTGCCGAGAATTTACCTCCCGTTACTTCAGCTCACAGGTCTCCCCAAACATCATCATTAATCTCTATGAATAAATCTTATATTTATACTGGAATTTGTAATGATGGGTTTCTTGAAACTCCTCAAATGGAATGGAGCATCATGAAAGATGAGGTATTAATTAAGACATTCAATAATCCTTGGTTTGAATTTAATCCAATTGAGTATGGATTTACACATTCCGAGCAACTAAATATATTATTGAAGTGCACAGATTCTCATAATTTGTCTTCATCATGGTCTGAAGATATAATTATTGATAGTATTGCCCCAGAATGGTCAGGAGATATTTCTTACAATATTGATGGCATAGTTAATGAATTAAATATTGAGAATAGTGTTTTTTCAGTAATATCAGGTTCGAAAGTAAAACTAAATATTTCTGCAATTGATGAAAGTAATTTGCCAGTATCTATTGAATTATATACTAATATGTCAGATGAATGGATGCAATACCACGTCAATGAAGGAATTTTTGAATTCTATGTAACCCAGGGAAATAATATAAATGGACTCCATTTAAATATTACAGATCGTCATCTTCCAAAACAACCTCGGAATATTGATATGGCACTTATAATAACCGATGAAGCAGGTAATTTCATAATAAATGAATGGAAATTAATAATAGAAGATGGAAATTCTCCAACAATCCTCATGGATATTATGGCAAATGATACATTAGTAAGATTAGATAATCCCGCTAGAATGGATAATCAAATAAAATTAATTTTCTCCAATTCTTACGATGATATTGATTCTATAGAAAATACCACTTGGAAAATATTAATTGATGAAGAAACTTATCTTGAAACTTCAAAATGGTCAGGCGAAATTGAAAAATTTATTTTACCTGAACTTGAAATAGGATCTCACGTGGTATCTATAACGGCTACTGATTCTAAAGGTAATCAGAAAATAGAAAATTTCCCCTTGATTATTTTCCCTAATAGGGGAGTAGATTTAGAAGTTATTTCTTATTCAATATCGGAAGACTCATTACAAACTGGTAATGCCTTATTTGTTTTGGAGATGAAGAACAACTTCTACGATGATGCATATGCTAGGGCATGTATTGAAGACACTTGTAGTAGGTTTGTACATTATCCAGGTGCAGATTACGATACCTCAACTATTGCTTTTATGGAATTTGAAATTGAAATGCCAAATACATCAAAAGTAAATATTAGTATAGAATGGGACAGTAATTCTGCTGGTGAAAATGGTAATTTTATCCTTGAATACTCCATCCAATCAAATGAAAATAACTCGACTACATCATATCTTGCACTAATTATAATCTCTTGTTTATTCTTTTTCTTGATATTTCGGAATACGAATATTTTAACTAAAAATAACTAGTTTTCAAATAATTAACCGCATAGATATTGACTGAATACCTTTAGGAGATGACAATGATGACGATGCCCGACTATCCGGACAGAGTAATTGCAGAGCATCAGTTGAGAATTGAAAAATTTACGATTATGAGTACAATATTACTAGTAATATTTGGGGGCTGGTGGCTATTTATGAATCTGGATAGTGATCAAAGTCTAGTGTTTAGATATGGGCCAGTTATAATTATGTTCATTTCAGCAATTATATTACCAGATTTAATAAACTTTGGACCAAAATCACGTGCAAAAGTAGCATCAATATCTAATATGTTATGGCCCTGTATTCTAGCATTCATTGGATTAAAATATGATGATTCACCAAATTTTTTATCAATATTTTTATTATTATTATTAATTATAATTTTATTTCTTATATCTTACTCCATATTGGGATCTAATTTAGCCACTAGGAGATTAAGGGGCATTACAAGTATTGGGGGATTAGCAATCGCTTCTTCAATTCTTTCATCTACAAGTAATATTTTACCATGGGGGATAGTTATTATCGCTACATCTTTGACTATGATTCCAGACTTATTGAAAAAAGATTCTGACCATTTATTGAGAAAGAGGTTTTCAAAAGAGTTAGATATTGCAGAATTAAAATTACTTGAGTTTAAAGCAAAGGGAATCAATATTCAACAAGCATCTTCAATCTTAAAGGTTGCAAGGGAAGAAGGATTTGACAATCCTGAAGAAGGATTAAAATCAATAGATGATTCTTTAATGGATGCACAAAGATTTATTGCATTATCAAAGGACATTGAAGAAATCAGAAAAAATGCATATTCACGATTAGAGAAATTAGAATTAATAACTTTAGTACCTAAAATACCAAGGAAATTATTCAATCAGGGAGATATAGAATTTGACGCTGGTTCATTACGTGAGGCAGAATTACTCTATCGAAAATCTAAAGAAAAGTCTACTGAACTTGAAAAATACTGGCAAGATGCATCGGATTTAGTTGACCGTTCTGAATCAAGGATAAATGATTTCCAAGGTCATCAAATTAACGGAGTTATTAGCATATTAAATACTGCAAAAGATGCTTTAATGGATGAAAATCCAAAAAAAGCAAAAGAAATTGCAGAAACAATAGAATATCATATTAGTAGTATAAGTTCAAATGAACAAAGTGCAACTTTAGTAATAAAACAAGTAGAAGAAAATATTGAAAACCAGGGATTTGATTTAGCAATAAATTCCAAAAATAGATTAAATGAAGCCAAAGAAGCATTAAGTTCTGGAAATCCTACACTTGCAAAAGGTTTAGCAGATAGTATACTTAGAGAAATCAAATTAACTTCTGAATCAATGCTTAAGGTTCAAAAGGCACTAAGGCAAAAAAGTACAATTGAGTCAAGATTCCCATCCGGAAAATTAAGAAATAAATGGTTAAAAAAACTAAATTATATTATTGCAGAATCAAATTCCGGAAATTGGATAGAGGCATCGGATAATTTAGAAGATTTGATAAAATTATTGAGAGATTTTGAAAACGAAAGTAATGAGGCCAAAGAATTACTTATATTTATGCGAGAAGAATGGGAAATTTTGAGGCCAAAATTGGATTCCTTTGGAATTAAACCGGACGATGAAATGAGGATGATGATTGAACGTGAAGTATCTGATGCAAATATTTCATTTGAAGATGGAGATATTCAATTATGCCTATCTCATCTATCCAAATCTGATGAGTTAATCGAAAATCTAAGGCGTAGGATCTAAATTAATATATTTTAATAGTGACATATGTGTCAAATCAATTAACCAATTTGATAATATGCTATCGCTTTAACCAATTACCATGAAGGGTATTATAGGAATTAGAGTGATATTCTTTATCGGAGTATTTGCCCTACTTTCAGGAATATTGCTTCAATTCGATAATGATATTAATTATTCACAACAAGATTCAGATATTATGTCTGAATCTATGGCCAAAGAGTCAGATGAAATTGACGAACGAATAGAGTATTCACAGAATAATGACCAATCAGATAATCTAATATTCGCTGGCATTGGAGTATTATTTTCATTATTACTAATAGGTTTATCATTTGAATTCTTAAAGGTTTTGATATTAGTTTCATTACTTATTCCTATCGTTTCAAAAAGAAATAGTGCAGAAGATGACATTCTCAATAGGGGGAGAATATTGGGATATCTTGAAGCAAATGCTGGAATTAACTTTACGGCACTAAGAGATGGATTAGGTTTGGCGAATGGCGTTTCAGCGCATCATTTGAATTTGCTTGAATCAAATGGCCAAATCATATCTTGGAGGGATGGAAAGCTTAGGAGATATGCTATCAGCACCTTATCTCAAGAAGAAGTAAGGCGAATTCAAAATCCTATAATTGGGACGAGACTAGCCATATTGGAAGTGCTAGGAGATTCGGGAAATATGGGTATATCTGGGCCGGAAATAAGATCCAAACTCTCTATTTCTCGTCAATTACTCAGCCACCACATGTTAGAATTAAGGAAATATAATTTAGTTTCGCTAGTTAAAGAATCTAAGCGTCCGCGATGGCAAAATTCGAATAAAGGAAATGAATTACTAACTATTTCCAAGAAAATTAACATATCTGAGTAATGTAAATCAATTGATTTTCCCGCTTGTCCAATCATTATACCAGTTTATTGATATGTAATTACGTTTTGGAGTATTATATGGCACCTAAAAATAATGCTGTTTTTATGACACTTTTGATGTTTCTTTCGTCCGGTTGTATTGGTTTGATAGAAGACGTTTCTGATATAGCAGAAGAAATTGATAATACAATTAATGCATTAGGTGGCGACTATCCCAAGTTAGAATTACCAGAAAGGATACGTACGAATCCTAATCTTCAAAATTATGACCAATGTAACGAATTATTGGAAGACTTGAAAACTGCGGCATATGATGAAATGATAGTGTCTCTTGATCAAGAGAGTTATTGGCATTGGTCAACTAATATACTTCGCACCTTCAATAATGGGGATGATATTTTCATGCTTGAAGACGGTTTCCCTGAGATTGCATCTGATGCAGTATCAAAAACTCCAATAAATGATAGGGAAGGAGAATTTTCAGGTACAAATAATCAAGAGTCAGATGTCGATGAAGCAGATTTCATCAAGACAAATGGATTTAATATTTTTATGTTAAATGGTAATTTGCTTCTAATAATGGGAATTCCTGAATTTGGTGAATTATATTTGGAATCCAATACTAGTATTGAGGGCAACCCAATTCAAATGATGCTCGAAGGAGATAAACTTGTAATTGCTTCAAGTGTTAACTCAGCGGAAACATCTAATCAAAAATTAGTAAGTCAAAATTCAATTCATTCTATAAATTTAGTTAAATATACTATATTGAATGTAAGTAATGCATCATCACCGGAAGTAGTGAAAGAAGTATATGTTGAGGGTAATTATCAAACAGCACGTTTAGTCGATGGAACAGTTCGTTCAATAACACATTTTTGGACATATATTAAAGATTTACAAAGTTACGTAAACCTTCCAATAGAATATTGGGAAGAAGGCAATTATGATGCCCGAATGGAATTATGGAATTCAAGTGTTAAAGATGTTATTGAAAATAATACTAAAATTATAGAGGCATTAACCCTTGACGATTTTTCTCCCCATGTTTATGAGGTAAAAATTGACCAACCAAAAATATTTAATCAATTACCGATAAGTTCGGAAAATTGTTCAGAATTTTCTGCAAGTGAAGATAGTGCTGGCAGAGGATTTACAACAATAATGACATTAGACTTATTCCAAGATGATATTGAGATCGAAGTTGATCATATCACATCTTCTTCATCTCATATTTATGCTTCAAAAGATAAATTAATAATAGCCGAACCATCCAATGATTGGTGGTGGTTTTGGAGAAATTCTAATTGGGAGGAAGCCACAAATATACATGTTTATGATATCAGCGATTCTACAGAAACTCAATATTTATCTTCAGGTAGAGTTAATGGGACGGTACAAGACCAGTTCTCTATTTCTGAATATCAAGGTTTGATTAGAGTTGCATCTACATCTAATAATTGGGGTTTATGGTGGATTATGGATACGTTTGATGATAATGAACAAAATAATCCAACAGGACCAACTAATCAAGTATCAATTTTAGAAGATAATGGTGACGGAACTTTGGATTTAATAGGATATCTTGGAAATATTGCCCCTGGTGAAACAATTTGGAGTGCTAGATTCATAGGAGAAAGAGCATATTTAGTTACCTTTCAGAATATAGATCCCTTATGGGTCATAGATCTATCCGAACCATCCAATCTCACTATTCTAGGTGAATTAGAAGTCCCAGGCGTTTCAACATATATACATCCGATTGATGATAATCTATTATTGACAATTGGGATTGCTCCCGGCCCAGATGGCTTGGGCCTTGATTGGAGCCTAACTCAAATATCATTATTTGACATCAGCGACCCTACAAATCCAAATCTTTCCGATTCTTTACAATTAACTCCAGCATATGCTGACAAGAATTGCGAACAAATTATTTCTTGTGGATGGTCCTGGTCCTGGTCAGAAGCTACATTTGAGCATAAAGCATTTAATTACTGGGGAAAAGAGGAATTACTGGCAGTGCCTCTATCAACACATAGATATGTTACCGATCAAATAACTGTTGACGGTAAAGATTATCAATATTCAGGTTATGAATTTATTTCTAGTTTACAACTAATTAATGTAGATTCTGATAATAAATCATTAAGTTTACATGGAGATTTAAATCATTCAGGTTTTTACAATGATCAATCACTAGATTGGTGGAGTGATTCAACAAGTATCCGTCGATCAATCTTTATGGGAGACTATATTTATTCATTTTCAACTGCAGGCGCTAGTGTACATAGGACAATTGATTTAGTGATGATAAAAGAGATTGAAATCCCCGGGTTCCAAAGTGTAAGTTACTACGATGAGACAGATGTGCCTATTTCTGATAGTTCTTCATAAATAGATTAATTAGTGCCGAATTTTAAAGGCTTGCCAACAGATCCAGGATTCACTATTGATTTTCCACGTAATTCATCATTAAGATTCCTCGTGTGAACAATTACTCCCTCAACTATCGTGTAAACTGGCCATCCGGTCATACTCATGCCCGCATAAGCCGTCCATCCAACTCTACTCCATACGTCCCTATCTTCTATCGTTCTGTACTCCTCCATATTTATTAGAACCAAATCCGCATCTTTACCTCGCTCAATATATCCTTTATTTTGGATATCATAGACCTTCGCAGGGCCTTCGGACATCCAACGAACTACATCAGAAATTGAACACTTACCCTCAGATGCGTGAGTAAGCATTATTGGTAATGAGGTCTCTACACCTGGCATTCCGGAATGTGCCTTGGGGAATCCCAATAATTTATTTTCTAAAGTATGAGGGGCATGGTCGGTAGCGATACAATCTATTGTCCCATCCTTTAATCTACGCCATAATTTGTCCCTATCCTCCTCATATCTTATGGGGGGATTCATAATTAATCTGGTGCCTCTTTTCAACACGTCATTTTCATCAAAAGTAAGGTGTTGAGGGCACACTTCTGTTGTGATTAAATCCCGTTTATTATTTGCCAACCAATCTGCTTCAATTCCACTAGTAAGATGTAATACATGGAGTTTGTGAGAATGATTATTGGAAAGTTCTACTGCCCTCTTAGTAGCAATCAATGCAGTTTCACTATCTCTCCATTCTGCATGAGCAGCAACATCTGTTCTATGTTTAAAATTTGGTTTTCTAATATTTAATCTATCTTCATCTTCTGCATGAACGGCAATTACGCCTCCAGTACCAGCGAAAATCTTCTCCAAGGCGTCTTGTTCATTTACTAATAAATCTCCTGTACTACTTCCCATAAATATTTTTGTGCCACATATTCCATCTACATTTTTGGGATTATCAAATGAACCTACTGCCTTCTGTAACTCATTTAAATTATTAGGAGTTGCACCGATAAAAAAACCATAGTTTGTAATTGCTGAATTACTAGCTGATACAATTTTATCATTAATCGAATCTAAAGATACAGCAGAAGGATTATTATTTGGCATATCAAGAAAACTAGTTACTCCTCCAGAAGCTGCTGCTCTGCTACCGGTAGCAATATTTTCTCTTTCAGGCTGCCCAGGTTCTCTAAAATGAACCTGAGGATCAATTACTCCAGGTAAAAGATACAATCCTTCAGCATCAATTAAATCCTCATCATGATTTATGGATAATCCTCCGCCAATTGCAACAGTATGAATTAAACCATTCTTTATTCTAAGGTCACCAAAGGAAATATTCCCTTCAATAATCATTTCAGCATTTATGATAAGTAGCCCTCTGCCCATGTATATCATGCCGTCCAACATAGATTTCTTCAAGACTGTTAGCATCATTCGAGTCAGTTTCCGTCATTCCATTGTGTTCAAATAACCTATGCATCCCACGTAGGTCATCGGGTTGGAGTAGTCAGGTTATCTCGTCGGGCTCATAACCCGGAGACCAGTGGTTCAAATCCACTATCCGATACCATTTTTTCATCAAAAATGAAAGTGAATAAACGCTGTACTGCATAGAATAAATGATGGAAAGCACTTTCATAAAATATTCATGGGTGATTAATTCGTTAATATACTTACATCATGGGAGCATTAATCATAAAGGGTGAGATGATGAGTAAAAAAACAGCAAGCGAAAAAATAAGTGAAGAAGAAATAGTAATTGATATCGATGAGCCTGAATTGACCGTTGAAGACTTACCGGGGGTAGGTCCAGCAACAGCAGAGAAATTAAGAGAGGCAGGATTTGAAGAATTACTAGCCATAGCAGTAATGAGTCCTTCAGAATTAGCGGAACAAGCCGAACTAGGAGAGGCTGTATCTGCAAAGATAATAGCTGGAGCAAAGAGAATGGCAAACATTGGAGGATTTATCAGTGGAAATGCATTATTAGAGAAAAGGAAAAAAGTACAAAAATTATCATCAGGAACATCATCTCTAGATGAGTTATTAGGAGGAGGTTTTGAAACGCAAGCTATAGTTGAAGTTTACGGAGAATTTGGAAGTGGAAAAACACAAGTTGGACATCAATTAGCTGTAAATACAATAAGGCCAATAGAGGATGGAGGATTAGATGGTGAAGTATTTTATATAGATACAGAAGATACATTTAGGCCAGAAAGGATTACTCAAATGGCAACTGCAATAGGAATAGATCCAGCAGATGCCTTGGAGAGAATACATGTCGCAAGAGCCTATAATTCGGCCCATCAGATATTGTTAGTTGATGAAATAAAGAGAATGTCAAAAAATATAGATGTTAAATTAGTTATAGTTGACTCTTTAACTAGTCATTTTAGGGCAGAATACATTGGAAGGGGAATGTTAGCTACAAGGCAACAGAAATTGAATAGGCATATGAAGGATTTAAAACAACTATCAGATATCCAAAACTCAATAATTCTTGTCACAAATCAAGTTATGTCAAAGCCCGATGCAATGTGGGGAGATCCTACAAAGGCAATTGGAGGTCATATTGTAGGACATGCAAGTACATTCCGACTATATCTCAGAAAATCTAAAGGCGGTCGTCGTATAGCAAGATTGGTAGATAGTCCAAATCTTCCAGAAGGAGAAGCAGTTTTTACAGTGACAGCTGAAGGATTGCAGGATTAAACTTCAATATCTAGAATTGACTTGTGAACCTCATTTATTAGATTAGTCACATGATCTTTTTTGAATGACATTTCTATGCCAGTAGCTGCGAATAATTCTCTCAGTCCCTTTGTATATCCTAGGGATAAACCATTTTTATATAGATCTAGTGCTTTTAGGGAATCTTCTTTATGGTAATTCCATAATTGCAGAGCCCCTAATTGAGCAATCCCATATTCTACATAATAAAATGGAGCTCCAAATAGATGCCCTTGTAATTGCCATGATGTTTCAAGTATACTTTCCATATTGTCTCCCTCTTCACTAATATCACTATAGTCATACTTTGATCCGAATTTATTTGTTATTTCCAACCATTTATTTTTTCTTTCTTCTCTGGTATGGTTAGGGTTTTTATATATCCAATGTTGAAAAGAATCTATGGTTGCCATCCACGGCATGAATTCTATGATTCCTTCCAAATGCTTCTTTTTTGCTCTAATGGAATCCTCTTTGTTGTAAAATTGCCCCCATTCAGAATGGGATAGAAGTTCCATTGACATAGATGCAACCTCAGCAAACTCAATTGGAGAATCTCTTTCATGAATTAAATCAAGATGTCCAGAGTAAAATGAATGAAATGCATGGCCAGCTTCATGAATCATGGTCTCCAAATTTCTTTGTGTTCCAGCAGCGTTCATGAAAATAAATGGCATTCTGCTTTTCTGAAGATAATATTGATATCCTCCTGGGGCCTTCCCAATCCTACTCTCTAAATCTAAACAGTTATTTTTATCTAACAGATCAAAATAATCTCCTAATTCTTTAGACATAGAATGAAATAGTTTTGAACAACCTTCTATTAATTCACTGACATCATTAAACGGCCTTAATGGCTTATTACCGTATAAATCAACAGTAGAATCCCATGGCCTAAATTTATCTAATTTTAACATATTCTTTCTTCTTTCATTGAATTGATTTTTTAGTGGCATACATGAAAATTCTATTGAATCATGAAACTCCATGCAATCAGCTATTGAATAATCAAATCTATGCATTGCAGCAAACATATATTCTTGGTACCCCTCAAATCCCGAGTTTGTAGATATTTGATGTCTCAATTTTATCATTTCATCAAATATTTCTGAAATCTCTTCTGTATCCTCTAGTATCCTCTTTGTACATGTTTTCCATGCCGATTCTCTAACTTCCCTATCTACATTTTCTTGATAGATTGCCATCATTGGAAATGTCCTCTCTTCGCCATCATAATGTACAGTTTGTTTACCTCTTATTTCGTTATATTTAGTACCTAAAATTGATAATCGTGTTTGAAGTGGAATATTTTCTTCTCTGAATATTTGGATATCAGATTTTATTGTTTGTATCAATAAATCATATTTTTCTGGTAATTCACTTACAGATTTATGATTCACTATCCTTTTATTCAATAAATCATTATACTCTGACAGTTTTGGTTGAATATTTTCTACAAATTCTTTCCATAAATTTTGTGCATGCTCGTCATCAGTATGACATGTCATATTGATATATGTTTTAGCACGTTTCTCAGAAACAAATTCGCTTAGTTCCGATTCATCTTTAATTAACTTTTCAATACATTTTGAACAGCTTAAATCTCTATCTCTTAATTTATTGTAATAAGGTTCTAAATTACTCCATTTAGATGCATCTAAATCTTCGGGCACAAATCTTTCACTCATTATTTCGCCTCAATTTTTATGCGATATGGGGCCATTAGGAAGAGGCCCCTCTTCCCTGCTCCATTTAATGCACTTCCATTGCTCTGCATCATTTACTACTTTTTCTCTTATTTGCTTTAATTCAGGATGTTCGGGGTTTTGATTTTGAATCCAACATGCCGTACAGTATCTTTTCTTCTCATAATCAACAAAATTACTCGGTGTGCATGCAATCTCACAGTTTGTGCAGAACCTAAAGCCATAGAACTTAGACATATTATCTCTCACCGCTCAGGGTCAATACATATCAGTTTGACGCTTTGTTATTATCTATTTCATAAATCTGATAGTGCCATTTGTGTAAGAAATACATTCTCGATTTCAGATAAGGTTATTCCCACATCAATACCTGTGATTCCTATATTCTCTAAACCTTTTATTGTGGGTATAGGCCTTATTGGCATCATCCTACTTCCAATTAATTCAATTAATATTCTAGCGGCTTCATCATTTTTCAAATATGATTCTCTGTCCAGATCTATTTTACCGAATGCATCTGTATCGCCATATTTTGGTAAATATATAATCCATGCATTTTCATCTCCTACTTTCAAACCTGATCTTTGAAATCCTGTATTTATTTGATGTGTTCCCGATATTAACCTTAAAAACTCAACGTCAGGAGTTCTGGCAGCCATCTTATTTGAATTTTCTTTCCTTCTCAATGAATGCCATGTAGTCCAAAGATGAACTTCACTTGCTGCAGCTTCACTTCTTAAAAGAAGCCATCTTTGATTATATCTATGTTTATTAAAAACCTCAATCAATTCATCTAAATCCTCAATCGGTTTGGAAAAAACGATGCCCCATGCTGGAAACCATGGTACTGGATGTACTATGTCCATATGGAAGCCGATACACACATTGTTAATCATTGTTTTTTACTAATTTATTAGCTGAAAAAATAATATTATCAACAAGTTTTTCACTCCATCCACGTAAATCAGAAAGCTTATATCTGTCATTTTCAGTCATCATAACAACATCTCTAGCATTACTGAATCCTAACTTATCACTCATTTCTCTTGCTCTAATTCTGCCTATTCCCTGTATCGAAACAAGTCCTAATAAATCATTTTTACAACCATATTTTACTCTTTTATGGACTTCATTTATTGCATTAACTAATACTTTATGCGACTCCCTATTTCTATTACGTAATTCTTCATCTTCTATGAGTATTCTTTCCATCGCATAAAGAAGCCATTCAGCTAATTCTACTCTACTTCTCAAATCTCCCGGTTGAACGCTCCATTTTTTCTCAAAATCTTCATACTTTAATTCATTTATCCAAGACTCTATTACTAATGCCCCCTTCATTAATCCACTCTCATCTAACTCTTTAGTATCAATTAATATTTCTCTAGAGTGATTAAATATTGAAGACTGTATTATCTCAATATCGCCAGTTTTCGGCCAAATAGGTAAAAAATCTGGAGTACAACAAACTAGATGAATTAGGCCCAATGGTGAAATTTGATAATAATCATTATCACCAATTAATGTAGACATCGCTCTCTCTAAACCATCTCTAATTATTCTACCAGATAATGGATTTAGATATAATCTTGATATTCTCATTCCAAGATTTGTTGCCCTATAGGTCATTGTAAATGATTCCGGCAAGACTTCCTTTTGTTCTTTAATTTCACTTGCTTTAGTAAAGCCAAAGATAGCAGGGCCCTTCCTTGGCTTTTTTATTTTATTATCTTCTATATTTATTTTTGAAATATCAATATCTAATACATTAGAAGCAGAATTTACCCATGAGGGAACATCATCAGCCCAATCATCTTCTTTCTTTATTGCTTCATATTTCAGAATCCTTTGTTTAACGATATTGGAATTTCCTTCTCTTGTTATCATTCCATTATCGACGAGCCATTCAATTGATTCATCGATTCTTGATGCTAGATTGTCAGAATTCATGTGTGTAGATAAAAATGTCATTGAAAAAAATCTACTTAATGCATATCTATCTTCTAATCCTCCCGTAGATATCATTGACAATAAATGAGTCAACAATGCCGGATCTTCTTCTGCTTTCAATGAGTTTGAATTTGCTAATTTTGATACTACATTTTCAGATTCACTATTTATATAACGATTTACTAATAATTCTACTTCATTTGAATTTTTAGCTAAAATCCAAGATTCTCCCCTATCGTCATATTTTGGTCTACCTGCCCTCCCCATCATTTGTCTTATTTCCATTACAGAAATTGGAATATTGGTTCCAGCTATGGTATTCCATCTCTTATGGTCACGAATAACTACTCTCCTTGCAGGTAAATTGACTCCTTGTGCAAGTGTTGGCGTGGCTACTAAACAGTTAATTTCTCCATTTCTAAATGCTCCTTCTATTTTTTTCCTATGCCCACTGCTCAAACCAGCATGATGAAATCCCACACCCCCTGTTATCGATGAAATTAATTTTTTACTTAATGCAGTATGACTATCATCATCAGATAATTTCTCTGATAATAACTTCCATAATTTAATATTTTCATTAGTAAATATAGAACCCTCAATCTCAGAATTTTTCATAACATACTTAGCCAAATCTCTGGCTTCCTTTTGAGCAGAGGCTCGTGAGGCTACAAAAATCAATAATTGACCATTTGATTTTACTGTATCTTCAAGTACTGCTGACAATTTCTGAGTGACTCTACCTTCAATCAATCTATTTTTTGGTTTTTCTTCTTTTTTCCTACTGTCTATCCTATGGATACTAACTTCAAGGCCATTTAATATTCCATATTCTAATGATACTGGTCGCCAAGTAGATTTTATTAATTTTGCATCCAGCCAATTAGCCAATTCTTCAGAGTTACCAACAGTTGCAGATAATGCTATAATTTGAACATCAGGTTTTCTATGCCTAATTCTAGATAGGACTATTTCCAATGTCGGTCCTCTTCCTGGATCATTTATTAAGTGAAATTCATCTGTAATTACAATCCCAATTTTATCCATGATACTAGACCTTGTACGTATTAATGAATCTAATTTTTCACTTGTACAGACCATTATATCAGATTTTTCAATTGAAGACTTCTCATTCTCTCTATCTCCAATTGCCAATCCTACTTTCAAATCAGTATGGGCTGTAATCTCTTGTAATTCACTCATTTTTTCTTGTGCTAGTGCCTTCAATGGAACTACATATACTGCTTTTTGACCCTTTAAATCATTTGTTAATCTGTGGACTATTGTCAGGTGAGCGATTAATGATTTACCACTTGCAGTTGGAATTGTTAACATCACGTTGTCTCCATTAAGTGAATATGGCAAAGCTTCCGCTTGAGGAGGAAATAATTTTTTAATACTCCATTCCTTATCTAAAGCCAATATGAGTTCAGCATCGAGGCCAAACTTATCTAAACTAACCGAAGGGTCTTCCACAATCACCCTATAATTCGGATGTTCTAAAGGATACCTACTATCTAATTATTAATTATATAGCAATATATTCGCTAATGCCATCTATGATATGCTGGATGCCCTTCATCTATTGCTACAAAAAGGCCTTCTCCTGTTGCACAGACTTTTTCATCAGCTATCAAGATTAATTCAACTTTAGCTGATTTAGTATCAATTTCTACTACTTTTCCTTGAATTAAAAGTTTTGAATTTAAGGGAGTAGGTCTTTTTAATTTAATGCTATATGATGCTGTAACTGTACAAGGAGGAATTTTATCTCCTGATTTATCCATAAGGGCAATTGCAGCTACCCAATTTCCATGGCAATCTAGTAAAGTTCCAATTATTCCTCCATTAATAATTCCTGGGAATGCCTGATGTTCTTCAGAAGTTTCAAATTCCATTTCTAATCCTTCATCATTTCTGAAAGATTTAATCCTCAATCCCTTTTTATTTGCAGGTCCGCATCCAAAGCATATGCTATTTGAAGCATAATTTTCTTGTACTGACAGAATATTTTTGTTACTCATGGCCTATTAGAACAAGACTTTCCAATTGAATTATTCCCTAAATTGAAAGTATATCCTATTAATTCAGTCGCCTTGCGGAAGGCGTTGACTGCCTCCGATGATGATACTTTATCAAATTCTGTAACTCCTAGTGAAGGTATCGAAAAAATTGTCCCGAGATTAAAGAAAAGACGTTTTGGACCTCTTAAAGTGTCAAATCAAATACCAAAGAGTAGAAGATTGGAGATAGAGAAAGGTTTGGAAGAATCAACTAAAATTTCTACTAAGTGGACGAGAGAAGGAGGCGTGAGTAATCATAACTTTTTGAAAAAAAGAATCAAGCCAGGAACTATAAGAAACCTTCATTTTAATTTATTAGATATAGAAATTGGCGAATCTTGGCCCATAAATATTACAGTTGTTCATGGAGTAAGGCCAGGTCCAGTTGTGACTCTTTTAGGGGCAGTTCATGGCGATGAGCTAGTAGGCCCTCTTGCGTTGACTTATCTTAGTGGACCAAATTTTATTGGAGAAGATCACGCCATAGATCCTTTATCATTATCCGGGACAATTAGAATAGTTTCAGTAATCAATTTACCCGGATATTTTCGTCAAAAAAGAGACTTTCCCGATGGTAGAGATCTAAATAGACATTTTCCCGGTAATTTTGAAAGCAATACTACCTCACGAGTAGCAAGTAGAATTTGGTCGAATATTATTTCTGGAAGTGATTATATTGTTGATCTGCACTCAGCTGCAAAAGGAAGGACCAATATGCCTCAAATACGTGTTAATCTAGCCCATTCATCTAGCAATGCCACTGCTCGCGCTTTCGGAATTGAAACAATTTTGGATACAAAAGGGCCACGAGGCTCACTAAGAAGAACTGCCAATGAATCAGATATAGCCTGCATTACATATGAGGGAGGGGGTGCAGATGAGGCCGATCCAGAGGCAGTACAAGTTGCAATGTATGGAATTCTCAATGTCCTAAGGAATCTTAGGATGATTCCAGGATATCCTAGTAGACCAAGATTTAGAATTCTTGCTTCAGGTTCAGAATGGCTAAGGTCAGATCAAGGTGGATTGTTAGATGTTTTAGCACCAGCTGGAAGTTATGTAAAGAAAGGTGAAATAGTTGCAACGGTAACGGACCCACGCGAACCAGGAATTAGTCATGATATAGTTTCTCCAAATCAAGGACTTTTGATATGTACTGCAACCTATCCCTTTGTGACTTCTGGTACTCCAATTGGCCATTTATTGCCTATGAAAAGAGGAATCAAGGCCCTGATGGGAAGGTTGGATGATGAAGGTTGTTTGATTATTAGCGGTTCCGATGGAGATCCTCCATGGCGTGAAGATGATGAGGTTGAGGATATATCTGTAGTTGGAGGATGGTCCGGAGGATCTCCTGATGCCGAATGGGGATTTAATCATAAACCGTCCGAGGAAGAAGAAGCAGATTAAAAATTCAATTCTTCTTATAATTCATTAATTCTGGAATTTCAGGTGCAGAGGGTAATGTGATATTTCGGTTGCCTCCATCCACAGTCCCTGTAACTTCAAAAGCCTCGTAAGCATCCTTTAAATTTTTATTTCTGTCTATCTTAATTCCAATAAATGTTCCAATAAATGAAAATAATACTAAGAATGTAATTATTGAAATAATTCCAAATGTACTAGTTATAAATGATGTTGCACCATTATTTTGAATAGAATTTCTAATCCAAACACTTGTATCTATTGTATAATTTAGTTCTGTAGTTATTCCTAAATCGACTATTATTATTGTAATATTCTGTGCCCTGTTACCTTCAGTGCAAAGGTGAGTTGCTAAATCAGTTCTGTAATTATCGTTACAGTCTAAAGGTGGAATAAATAATCTTAAACCATCTGAGGAAGTATTTTCATTTATGGAAAAGTCCTCAAATCTCCAAGATATAGTACGTTCTATTGTATTTGGCACTCCTTCTAAATTTATTATTAGCGATTTATTTCCAGAATCCCAAAAGTAATTATTTTCTAATATTGGAATAGTCTGTATTGAATCACTTCTTATTACATCTTCATCTATTTCTTCATTACAATTATCATCAAATCCATTCCAAATCTCACTAACTCCAGAATTGATTGTAAACATTAAATCATTGCAATCCTCAAATTCATAAAAGCCATCCATGTCTTTATCATAATCGTATTTTGATGGATTTGAAAATTTAATTGAAACTTCATATCCATCTAACATTCCATCTTCATCTGAATCATTAATGTAAGGATTAGTTGAGTAATTGTGATATTCTTCAAAATCTGAAAGCCCATCCATGTCCGAATCTAAGATTAAATAATCCTCATCTATATCTCCATCACAGTCATTATCCTTATTATCTAATTCTTCTGGTTTATCTGGGGCCCGCTCGAAATCTTCATCATCACAATCTTGGAATTCATACCACCCATCAGAGTCTGAATCTAGATTTATTTGATTAGGATCAGAGTCAAATGAATCAACTTCTATGCCATCTGGCAAACCATCACCATCAGAATCTCCATTCATTGGGTCAGTTGAGTAATTATGATATTCATCATAATCCGTCAATCCATCAGAATCAGAATCTAAGTTCCAGAATAGTTCATCTATCAAATTGTTACAATTATTATCTATATCATCTAATAATTCAATCATTCCAGGGTATTTATTTGACATATTGTCATCACAATCTTCGAACCAATACCACCCATCTTCATCTTCATCTAGATCAAATATTAATGGATTAGTCAATGTTACTAAAATTTCCTTAGAATCATTTAATCCATCACCATCAGTATCATAATTGGTAAAATTAGTTCCATGAATATAATATTCTTCCCAGTCTATTAATCCATCATCGTCTTGATCAGTTAGATTAAATCCCTCGTCAGTTAGATTATCGCAATCATCATCAATGCTGTTTAACAATTCTATAACATTTGGATTTACGTTCGCATCTAAATCATTACAATCTTGGAAATGATAAAACGAATCATTATCTGAATCTTCATCGAATACGTTCGGATTGCTTTCCCAAATAGTTAGTTCTTCATTATCTAATAATCCATCTCCGTCAGAATCAGAAGATAATGGATCAGTATTATGTGTGATAACCTCTTCATAATCTGTCAATCCATCATTATCTGAATCTACTTGATCTGCCTTTGTCCCATAAATTATTACTTCTTCATAATCTGTCAATCCATCATCATCCATATCTGGATCATATGGGTCAGTACCATAGATATCAGTTTCATTACTATCTGTTAAGCCATCTCCATCATCATCATCATCTAAGTAATCACATATTGCATCAGAATCAAAATCTTGGGGTATTGATGAGTTATCATCTGAATCAGTGCTGCATGTAGATTCATCCAAATCTGACCATCCATCTCCATCATCGTCAGTATCAATCAAGTTACAAATATTATCATTATCCGTATCTGTAGGAGTAGAATTGGAATCTAAAGAATCAGTGCTGCATGCAGATTCATCCAAATCTGACCATCCATCTCCATCATCGTCAGTATCAATCAAGTTACAAATATTATCATTATCCATATCTGTAGGGGTAGAATTGGAATCTAAAGAATCAGTGCTGCATGCAGATTCATCCAAATCTGACCATCCATCTCCATCGTCGTCAGTATCGGTAAAGTCACTAATTCCGTCTCCATCAGTATCTGTGAAATTACCTACTCCATGAATGATAATTTCCCAAGAATTTAGAGTTCCGGTATCTGAATTGACAGTATCTCTCAATTTTAATTTCCATTCACCAGCTGCATCCTCGTCCCAATGATGAACCGTATTGAAGAGCCAATTTGAGTATCCGTTTCCATTATCTCCTCTTGTTTCTGCTAACCATGATTCTTTTCCTGAAGGTGCCACCAAAACAATGTCTAAATCACCTCTTGAGGTATGAGTTATGTCAGTAATTATGTCGATACTTTCAATTTTAATATCTGTAGTCACATTCATTGAAAACTCAGTCCAATTATCATTATTGTCGGGAATATCTGTAAATGGATTATTAGTTCCAAAACTAAAATTAGTTTCAGCATCAACATTAGTCCAATTTTCCGCTAGAGAAACAGCGGCCCCAGCATCTACAACTCCAAATCCATATTTATGAGAAACATTATGTCCAGCACCATTTGTTTCCCAAGAATCGTCACTTGGATCGTTTACTCTTGAACTTTGAACTAAGATATGTTGAATATCTCTCCATGTAAGGTTTTCATTGGCTTCTAAAATTAATGCAATTACTCCAGCAACCAAAGGAGTAGCACTTGAAGTCCCTCCAAAGTCATTGGTAACATCTCCATTATCATATCCGCCACTACCCTCAATATCAGTTGTAGTAATTCCCTCTCCATCTCCATTCGAATGAGCGGCTAAAAGAATATTTGCGCCCGGTTCTGCATAATATGACTGCTCACCTGTATGAGTTATTGCAGTTACCGCAATTGTAAATCTACTATTCGCATATCCATCATAATTTGCGTTATCATCACTTTCTAGTCCATTCCCTGCAGCCCATGTGTATATATTTCCTAATCCTGATCTACCATTATATGCAGCATTTTCAAATGCAGCCAAAGTTATCGGTCCAGGTGATTCTAATGTTTGGCCATCATCAGATGGTCCCCAAGAATTTGTATATATGTCGATATGTTCCATTTGAAAAATTAAAGCATCAGCTTCCATTTGATCACTAGTTCCACAAGCAATAAGGGTAGAGCCAGCCAATGTCGCGCCATATCCAGCACCAGTAACATCTATTCCGTTATCTCCAACTGCTGCAGCAACGCCTCCAGCAGATGTTCCATGGCCATTATTAGGCTGAGGAGTTGGATCAGAATCATCATTACACCAGTCGTATGAATATGCTGACGAATAATGATCTTCAATATCTGGATGTTCGTGGTCTAGTCCATCGTCAACTACGCTAATAACGACACCAGATCCATTATAACTATTCCATACTCCAGTGATATTGATGTCTTCTCCAGTCAAACCTCCATTGGTTTGACCGGTATTTTGTAGATGCCATTGTTCTGAGAAGTCTGGATCATTAGGAATATATCTAATTTCATGATTTTTAATCAACATTGGCGAGTATGATTCTATTTCTCCAATTTCTAACAACTCTTGAAACTCAAGTAAAAGATTAGATGAATATTCTAAATCCCATATAAATGAACCAATTAATACATCTACTGGTTTTGTAGAGATTAATTTAGAAATCATATTTTTATGATTGATAATTGGCATATTTGTAACAATTAACCATTCATTTGCATTATGTAATTCATTATCAGAATATTGACTAATATCTCCCACTCTAAGAAAGGCGCTTTGAACAGATTCAGAATAATTGATTAAAATTTTCTGATCAGATACCTCTTCTTCAAGAGGAATAATATCATTTTCAGCAAATACCACACTTATGGGGGGCATCAATAGTAGTAAGACTACAACAATTGTTCGCATTATTTATTTTCAAATTGCTTATGGCTTTAGGCATTCCCTTTATCTGCATCTCTGATATTCAGATGATTGTAAATTTAGATATAGCCGAATGAACTTCCTCATCCTCCATTAATCTTGTTTGACTTTTCGCTACATTAAAGAGATATTGTAATAATTCATCAGTAATTTTATATTCATTCTTATTCAACCACCAAATAATATTCGATCGTCCACTCATATGTCCGATTCTTATTTTTTGTTCAAGTCCATATTCTTGGGCCGGAACTCCAGAGTAAATCCTATCTGCAAGCCAATGGTCACCTTTTTTCATTGCTTTAACGACAGCGCTAGCATGCACTCCTGTCCCAGTTTCAAAAGCATCCTTTCCAAATACTGGATAGTTTTTTGGTAAATCAACTTCTATATATTCATGTGCCTTTTTGATATAATTATTTAATGATTTTAAATCATTATTAATGACTCCCATTAAACTTAAATTGACTAATGTTTGATCTAATGGGGCATTTCCTGCTCTTTCTCCTACTCCCAAAGCGGTGCCATGTATGACATCTGCTCCAGACTCTACTGCAGCTAAATTATTTGCAACTCCTAAGCCCCTGTCTTGATGGCCATGCCAATTAACTTCAATATCTCTACGTTTTACTCCTGAATCAGGAATAACTTCTTCTTGAATAAATGATAGAAGTTTTTTCACTCCATTTGGCGTCACATGCCCACATGTATCGCAAATACAAATCCTATCTGCTCCAAGCTCTATGGCCCGGGAGTATACTTGTTTAATTTCAGATGGTTTACTTCGTGTAGTATCTTCTGTCACAAACATAACTGGAATATCGTTATCAACTGCAAAAGTTACTGCCTTTTCAGCTGTCGATAATATCTTTTCCATATTCCAACCTTCTGTATATTGTCTTATTGGACTAGTTCCAAGAAATGCACTAGCTTGTATTTGTCGTTCAAATTTAGCTTGTAAATCGACTAACGGCTCTATGTCGCTAACTAATGTCCTTACGGCGCATCCAGGTCTTAAATCATATGAGTTTTCAGTCATATGCTTTAGCATGGAATCTATGTGCCCGATATGAGATGGGCCAGCCCCTGGCAATCCTAAATCTACTTTTTGAATTCCTAATTTTTCCATATAATCTATCAATTCTAATTTTTGTTCTATTTTAGGATTTCTTGCACTTGGGCTTTGCAAACCATCCCTTAATGTTTCATCATCAAACCAAATGCCATGAGGATGCTTGGTTGAATCCCTTGAAATCTCATAGTCTACTGAGTTCCAATCATAAATTAGTTCTGATTCTTTCATGTCTGCGCCTCAATCTTATGTATTGCGAACAAGACACTAGGCGTTTGAAACCATCGCATTACTATGAAGAAAATGGATTTATTTCCTTCTTAGCCTTGAGTTGATTTCTAATAATTATTATTGTAGAAATTAACGCTCCAATTATTCCGCCTATTGTGCCTATACTTGCCATAACAACTGCAACAAATATCAATGCAAGATATAACATAGATACCCAAAATGATCGTGCAGCAGTAGGTATTCTGCCAGTTTTATCTTTCTGTTCGTTTAAATCAATTTTAAAAACCGTACTTGCATACCATGTTGAAAGTATCACATTAGTCCAACAAAATATGTGAAATAGATATTCATCAAATTCTAAATTATTCAAGGCAAAAGGAGATAAAAATGATAATAGAACTAATATTATTACATAAATCTTCATCGTAAACAATGTTTTTTCAGGGCCTTTAATACCTGGCATCATTGGGATGTTAACCTTTTCATATTCTTCAGATCTATATAATGCGAGAGCCCAAAAATGAGGCGGTGTCCATAGAAAAATAAGTAAAAATAAAAACCATGGCATGAAACTACCTAATGAAAAAATAGAATCAAAAAAATTGATTGCTGAATCAGTTTTAATCGTCAGATCGTCAGAAGCTGCCGCCCATCCTATGACTGGAGGCGTAGATCCCGCAATTCCTCCTATGACTATATTCTGTACTGTACTTCGTTTCAACCATGCTGTATAGATAAAAACATAAAAAAATATACTAAAAGCAGCCCAAAACGCTGCAACTTGATTTGCCATAACAACAAACCATGAAACTCCTATTATTGAAATAAAAACTCCAAAGATTAATGCATTATTGGGAGAAACCCTTCCACTAGGAATTGCCCTATTAGAAGTCCTCCTCATTATGGGATCAATGTCTCTATCATACCACATATTAATCGCATTAGCACCTCCTGCTGTCAAATATCCTCCAATAAAAACTACTAACATCTTGGCCGATGTTTCTATTATTTGCTGAAAAGAAAAATTATATTGTTCTAATAAATCGTGAGATAAGACTGAACATAAAGCAGTGATTTGTAGTAGCACTACCACTTTAGGTTTAGTAAGACTAAAGTATGATTTTATCATAGTCACGCACAACCCTCCATTCCTACCTGTAACATTTTACCTTTAGTCTTCAGGTATGATGATATCATATTTAACATTCGATTGAGGTATTAAAAAACCTATGTATGCTGTTGCAATTAATAAAAATGAACCTGATGCCAAAAGGAGATGTATTAATGATAATACTTCTATGAAATAACCATCAGGTGTCCAAGAAATTATATATAATCCTCCAAGCAGTATATTTAGTAAATAAATTCCTGTAGATATCAATACCCATTTCTTCAAAATTAAACTATCTTCATCACTTTGTTTTAAAATTAAGTATGAATATCGAAGTAATATTATGCCGACTAAAGCAACAAGCCAACGATGTATCATTTGTGACTGTTCGACTATATTGGAAATTGAAGATATTAATTCATTATTGCATAAAGGCCATGATTGATAGAATCCATTTACTCCACAACCATTATTTGCACCAGGAGATGTTGATACCAATGTACCTGAAAATAATGTAAGTAATGTCAACAAAGACATGAATAGTATTTTATTTTTCCATAAATTTGATATTTTAGGAGAGAAAGTGAACCAATCAGTCCTATCTTCCTTGGCTAGTATCATCCAAATCCATATTAAACTTAGCATAAATACTAATGCGGAGCCCAAATGTAATATCACACTCCAATGTTCATTATCCATTTTTACTGTTAACATTCCAATTGCGCCCTGCCAAATAATGAGTGCTAATGATATTGTAGTTGATATTCGAATTTCCTTTTTATAATTATTTTTCCACCTTGCTAAACCCCAATTAAGAATTACAAGAGGGCCTAAGATAAATCCGGCTAAAAATCTATGAATCCATTCAGTAAAAATTTCAAAAGTTGTATATCTATGCCATTTTCCTCGGGAATCTATTTCATCTGGATTTTCATTATACCATTCTTCTTGTTCATTTTCTGATATATCAAATCCTAATGTTCCAAAACATTTTGGCCAATCTGGACAAGATTCTCCCGCATCATATATTCGAATAACTCCTCCGAGATTGATGACTAAAATTGTTACTAAAATTAATAACTTAGTCAAATTTTTTATTTTTATTTGACCAATCAAGTAGATACACTCCGAGCCACCGGTTCAATTTTATTAATTTTAATCTAGGTGAGGGTCGACATCAATCGGGATTCTCTCTTGTTCATATTCAAGTGTTGCAATTTTCATAGGATCGAGGACAACTCTTTCCTTTGCATCATCTACGCCATAAAGTTGGACCAACTCATCATTAAAACTTTCTCGTAACTCCTCTTCACTAACATAAAGTGGGGCTCCCATGCTTATTTGAAGCGCTCTAGCACCTATTATTCGTGCTTTTTCAAAGCGTGTGTGGGGTTTCAGTGGCTTAACCATATTACCGACCCACTAACAACTCCCAAATAAGGGCTATGACTGTGAGTTTTCTCAGATAATCATATTTTATCAAAAATTTCTGTCTATGAGCATTGCGACAGCATTTCCTCCGCCAAGACAAATAGTTACAATTCCTAATTTACCGGAAGTTCTTTCTAATGCGTTTACCAATGTCATCAAACATCTAGTTCCTGTGGCACCTAATGGATGTCCAATTGCAACAGCACCTCCATGCGGGTTGAATTTTTCCTCAGGAATCTTCAACTCTTTTTGAACCGCACAAGATGCAGCAGCAAAAGCCTCATTATGTTCTAATATATCTATGTCCTCAATTTTAAGTGAATTCCTATTAAGTAACATTTCTACTGCATATATTGGCGCAGACATGACTTTTTCTGGTGCAACTCCTGAAGTCACATAGTCAATTATTCTGGCCATAACTGGTAGATTATGTTTTTCAACTGCTTGATTTGAAGCAATTAATACTGCTGAAGCACCATCGGATAATTGACTAGCATTTCCTGCAGTTACTTGGCCATCGATATTAAATATCGTTCTCAAATTACTAAGCTTTTCCATATTTGTACTAGGGCGTATTCCTTCATCCTCAATTATGCCATTTACTTCAAAAGATTCTCTTTTTAACCATCCTTGATTCCATGCATTGTTAGCAAGAAAATGAGATTTTACGGCAAATTCATCAGATTTTTCTCTTGTTATGTTGAAATCTTTTGCAACAGTTTCACCAGTATTTCCCATCATTTCTCCGGAATATGCATCTTTCAATCCATCATTGGATAGTATTGATTCTAAATCAGAAAAATTGAATGAACTTTCTTTAGATGGTTTTCTAATAAAATAAGGTGCATTGCTCATCGACTCCATTCCTCCAGCAATAATGAGATTTGCCATCTTGGATCGAATCTCTGTTGCACCTATCATTACAGCTTTCAAACTTGAACCGCAAACTTTGTTTATTGTAGTACATGGTGTTTGAAACGGCATTCCTGCATTCAATGCAGCCTGTCTGGCAGGTGCTTGGCCTACTCCAGCTTGCAATACTTGGCCCATGTATACTTGATCTATGAAATTATTTTTTGGATCAATATTTGACCTTTTAAATATTTCTTTTATGGCCATTGTTCCAAGTTCCGTGGCAGTGTACATAGACAATGATCCTCGAAATTTTCCAACAGGAGTTCTTGCATATGCACATATGTTTACTCCTTCCATGAACAGCCCGAAAAGAACATTGGTATTCAATAGTACGATTGATATTATATATTCAAATCATCGAGTCAGAATTATAACCATAAAATTCGGAGTTTTTCAATTCCGGTCTATTTTGAGGTTTTATCAAAATAGTTCTTACTCCCCATAAATCTTTGAAGATACGGTATTTACTGGTCTCATCTAAATAATCAACACCACTTGAGCCCCCAGTCCCTACTCTTCTCCCCATTATTCTCTCAACCATTCTAGCATGCGAATGTCTCCACTTTACAATCGACTCTTCTAACTCAACAATTGCATCGATTAATTTTCTTGGCCATGTTAGCAACGGTAATTCACGATATGACTCTATGAATAATAAACCAGCCCTAGTTCTACTTACTTTACCATCTGGTTTTAGGAAATCAATCGCACTTTTATGCCCCATCTCTATCCTTTCTACCATTCTTGTATTTGGATCATTTTTACCATAGAGGCCCTCTCCATGTTTTTTATGAGATTCCAAATGCTTATTTACATAATTTTCAACATTCTTTTCGTCGTTTTCACTGCCATAAACAGATCCCATTATCGGCGTCCTTTCAATCCAATCCATCAATGAATCTACTAATGATTTTTGGCTCATCAAATCTTCTAAACGATGTAATATTACAGTAGCTTCTTCATTATTTATTGCCGCTTTCCTAAATCCTTCTATGGGATCCATTCCTCCTAACCTATCCTCATTTTTTAATCCCAGAAGTATTTCAAATTCTCTCATTTGATATGATTCAAATCCTGAAGCAGTGCCCAATCCATCTCTAAATGATAAAAATCCCTGGGGAGACAAAGTTTCTAACACTCCCCATTGATTTGCCATTAGTCTAAATATTTCTGTAGTTCGCCCTAAATGATCTACGGATAGAGGAATATCAATCTCCGAAACATTATTTTGATCAAGTATATTACGTACTTCGATAAGCTCAGTAATAATCTGTTTGAACCACAATTCAAAAGTTTGATGGACTATGATAAAATGCATTTCATCATTCGAAACTCCCCTTTCTTCAGCCTGTAGTTTTAATAAAGCAGGCAGTTGTAAATACTCACCATAAGTCCAATTTTTACTCTCCGGGTTACCACTCATGACTATCGGATTATGTTTCGGTTTGAAGTATTACCCCTTTTTAGAAAGTTACAAATGCAATCTACTATCCTAACAGATACAAGGGAGAGAAGAGTTTTGATAGGAAAAAAATTTAATTATGAACTTCCATATCCAATTTTAATGATTGATGATAATCTCGAATTACATCAAATGACTATTGAACATAAAGAAGAACTTTTTTTATTAATTGATAATAACCGTAATCATCTCAGAAAATGGTTACCTTGGGTAGATGATATTAAATCAGTTCTAGACGAAGAAAATTTCATAAAAAGTACTTTGAATGATTATTCTCAGGGACGAGGAATTCACTATGAAATAGTATATGATGGGCAAATCGTAGGAAATATAGGTTTAAATTGGATTGATTACAATAATCGCTCTTGTGGAGTTGGCTATTGGCTGGCTGAAAAATATACTGGCAATGGCATAATAACAAAATGTTGCAAACGTCTAATGAAGCATTGTTTTTATGACCTAAATTTTCATCGTTTTGTATTGGAAGTTGCAGTTAATAATACGCCGAGTATAAAAGTTGCAAATAGATTAGGAATGCGCCTAGAAGGAAAATCTTTAGACAGGGAATGGCTATATGACCATTTCACTGATTCTTTCTTATATGCAATAACGATTGTTGAAATTAATTAAGGAATCAGGCCATGATTTTGTATTGAGCATCCGCCGGGAGGTAAACAGGATAGCACATCATCTTGAGATAGGCCAGTCATTTTGGCAATTTTATTTGCTATTGTTTCCTTTTTTTCTTTGCTAGGAATTATTTTAGCCCAACGAGGAAAAATCTTTGATATCGTTTCTGCAGTTCCTAATATGGGTAATGGTACTCCATTTATTACGCCAATTCCCATTCCCAATTCAAGCTTTATGTCCTTGTACCAATTTCGTTTTCCCCTCACAACAAAAGATCCTCTACCCAAAGATTCTCCACTTTCTGTAGTCTTTGATACTTGACTTGGTCTTGCATGAAATACAGTTGCTGAAGCATTACCGCTCCCCCATGCTCTTGACCAACAAACAGCAAGTTGTGCTGCCTCTTGATGCGTTTCACTTGGTAATTCGCGTGCATCTTCAATTCCTTCAGATATATTTTGAACTATCTTAAGGGATATCACTCCTTCTGGTATATTATCAGAAGTAAAATCATTTATTTCAAAACCTTCATTTAATTTTAGTGAACATGATGGCGCCCCGTGTAAGTCTGCATGAAAATATAGGTCATTCGAACTTAGATGTTTTTTTACTATATTGTCATTTCCTTTTGCATCATTGCCACCAATTATTAAATTCCCATTTGCCAATATTCCCCAGCGAAATTTTTCAAACCAAAATTTCTTATTCCTTTTTGAGCTCTTAAGTCTACCTGCAGCTGCATTTTTTGCAGCTTTTTTCTCTTCCATATTTTTAGATAATTCTGTATTTTCTAAAGCCTTTTTTGCGCCTATGGCTTTATTTTTCTGCGACCTAGCATCTTCAAAATATCTTTGTGCATTTTGATGGACATTTTTATCAACTTCTAAAGTTATGCTTGCACCAGGATCACCATCCTCATCTGGGAGGTATGCGACTATAGTTCGTTTAGCAGGATTTATTTTACCAATCCAAGATATGTTTTTTAATTTATTCTCTATTGATTGCCAACTTTCATTTTTAATTGCAATATTGAATTGACCAAGAATGTCATCAACATGGCCCCAATTATCTTGAATTGATTTTCCAAGTTCTTGGTTTATAGTGGCACGTTGTATGAATCTGCCTATTGCCAAACTTTGCTGCTCTGACCTTCTAGTTAATTTAGCTCTTCTCTCACCGTCTCCTTTCCCCGTACTTACTAATTTTTCTTCCTCACGCCTGATGAATGCTGCAGCATCATGCATCCCATAAATTAAATCAAAACATGAGGAAAGAGATTCTATTTCAAAGATATTATTATTTTCTAAATAAGGAATATTTATTGGACATACTTCAATTATTGCCCCTGCTAACAAATCTCTGTCTTCTGTATCGGGGTCCAAATTTGTCCATTTTTCCAGGGAGTCTTTACTATCTAACCATATCTTAACTGACTCGTTACTATCAAGTTCATTAACCATTAAATTTATTGATTTTTCCAAAGAATCTCTCTCTTCTATGGTCAATAGATTAGAAATTATAGATTCTTCCAAATCAGCATTTGAGCATGCTATACTTCCATATAAAGCTCCAAAATTTGCCCTAACAGCAAGAGTTCTAATCAAATCATGCTCACTTTCATCTAATAATTGATCAAGTGCAAACCTATCTAATTTCCGAGGATTTAATGAGGCAGGCGGAGTAGCATATTCTAGTCCCTTTTTTATTATTCTAGTTGAATAATTGACATGAGTGAGTGGTTGAATAATTATTCCCGCACTATCTACTAATAACACGTTACCATCTCTAAATAATTCTATTATTATCCTAATTTCACCTATTCCCCTTTCAAAAACAAGTTCTATTATTCTATCAAATCCATATTGATTGACTTCCATAAGTCTAGCATTATTGAGGTGCTTTCTGATTAACATTGCAAACTGTGAAGGGTTTGATGGCATCGGCCTATCTCTTTGAGATGTGTATATTCTCTTGCCTCTGACGATTACTAAATCTGTTGAGGGAAGGCCCTTTCGATTCAATTTCAGTACAATCTGCTCATAATGCGGCTGATATGCCTTTCTCATTCTAGCGCCAATCATGGATTCAAGCTCTTTTACAATCCTCGCGACATCGAAAGATGAGAACTTATCGCGCATACCTATATCCCATCCTAATAAGAAGTCATACATCAGTCAATCGCTTGAATACTTTTTTATTCTATCATATTATGGAAATCTTCAATTTCTTTCAAAACATCAGATTCATGAGTATATTGATTACTGGGAACATTAATCATGGTACAATTAGGCAATGAATCATTAATTCTACGAATCCCATCTATTGCATGTAATTTATCCGATTCAGCACATAAAATCGCACAAGGGATTAAAGTTTTTTCAAAATTTAAATTCATATTATAAGTTATATTTGCCTTTGCCGATAGTAACATTCTCCCAAGATCTTGAGAATTAAACACCCTTCGATATCTTATCCGCTGCCCTTCTTCTTTGACTCTCTTTTCAACTGCAAATAATACTATTTTCGTTAATAATGGATACGTAAATCTAGGTACTGGAAACTTTAGGAATAAATTAGCCCATATTGGAGGCCTAAAATTTATATTTGGGCCAATTAGAATTGATGACCTTCCTCCAATTAGTTCCTTTTGATAACCATTTAGTAATATTGTGGAGCCCAATGAAGAAGAGAACCAATCTATTTTTTCATTTTTTAACTTTAAAAAATTAATAACTTTAAAAATATCTTTTGAATGAACATCCATCTCAAAATCCTTTTTTGTAATTTTTCTAGTTATCCTAGCACTTTTCTTCTCTCTTGTTTCTATGTATAGAATTGTTCTTCTTGAAGTCCATTCCGATAAAAGTGGCCTCCATCCTTCAAAAACCGACCCCCATCCTGGAATCATAACTAAAGTATTTTCAGATTCACTTATTGAATTCAAAGGAACCCATTTTAAAACTCTTAATGCTACTTCTTCCTCAACATTTACATAAATTTCTGAGCACTTTGAACCTTCTAAGTCAGGAACGACCCCCCATTCCTCTTTCACAGTATTTGCAAAGTATCAGTACAAATAATATTGCCTATCTACTTCTTTTATTTTTTCTTCCTCGATAAGTAATTTTAGATGTGCTAAAACCTGATCTTCAGCCAATGTTAAATTTACTCCTCGTTCATTCAAGTAAACAAGTTGGCTGATTTTATTAAGATTATTTTGGCCACTACGTACGATATCGAATATTTTGTTATGCCTATTTTTCCTATGTTCGATATATTTACTTAATAATTTATCTGGATTTGCAACCAATGGGCCGTGTCCGGGAAATAACATCTTTGGTTTCATTTTTTTCAATCTTTCTAAACCCTCTATATATTTTCCCATATTGCCTTCTCCTGAAGGGACCAAAATACTCCCAACTCCAACGCAATTATCTCCACTGACTATACCAGATTCGCCTATGATGCATATGTGCCCTGGGCAATGTCCAGAAGTTTCAATAACCGACCAAGATGTTTTTCCAGATGGACCATTTAGTATAAAATCATCTCCTTCAGATACTACTGAAGATTCCATGTCACTGGGGATAAATTTTTTTGTTTCCTCACTTATCCAAATTGGTGCTTGATAAATTTTGGATATTTTACTTAAATCGCCAATATGGTCGGGATGCCGATGAGTATATATTGTTGCGATTATCTTGGATCCAGAATCATTAATTTCTTTAATTTTACTTGCTAAATCGAGTAGAGAATCATTTGTTTTAGCTGCAGGATCGACAATAACTCTATCTCCTCCCTCTTCTCCAAGAATATAGCAATTAGTATGCGTTGCAGGTGGTAAGGTTTTTGTCCTAAGAGGTAGGCATTCTACATCCGGAGAAAATTCTATTCTGTGATATCCAGATGGTCTCTTTTTTGACAATATCTTACAAGCAAATTTGATATTATTTGTATTTTCAATTTCATTAACTAAGTCTTTAATTAACGTAACTATGGGGGGAGGCAATCTTATTTCATTCATTTTCCATGAATTCAATAATAAAATTGGATTCCACCATCTAAACTCATCAAACTCTGACCTACCTGGTGGAAAAGTTGGTTCTAATTCCACATTACTAATTTCTACGTGAAAAAACTTATTTTTGAATCTGATTGGTGCAAATGGAGGAGTCACTCTTTCAGATATTACTTCAGCATCAAATTTAGTTATTAGTATCTCTTCATTTTCAATATTTTTTGCCCAATTCTCTTTTTCTTTACAAATACTTTCTCTTATTTTATGATCAATTTTAATCATTTTTCCATCTTTATTTGGAGTAAATCCAACTTCTTCAACAAGTTCACGAAGTAAAGCAATAGCAGCAATTCTGTCTTCACCCATGGTGGCTAAGAAGTTAGGATGATTTTCACCAAATTTAATATCTACTTTACTAATTCCTCCTCCGGGAAATGACCAAAAATCAGGGAACGATGGCATCTCTGAAACTCTATGCCCTAGCAAAATCTCATTATGATTATTTATACTTCTGCTTATTACAGCTGAAGCAGATAATTTTGGTTCACTAACATTAGTTTTTGGCATCACAAAACCTAGCGGAGTCTCACCCATGCTGTCTCGAAGTGACGCCTAACTTCAAACCCACTACAAAAATGATTGAATAGGGGACCTCCTCCTCGATGTTTAGGAAGATGACCCATCTCTTATTTTTAAAACATCAACAATCATATAATTGAGAGGAATATACTTTGAAGCCACCCGAAACAATAGAAGAAGAATTAGCAATAATGGCTGAAGCAATTGAAGCAGGGATTGATCCATTCAAACCTCTAAAAAAAACTTCTAAAATAGGAAAATTAGCATTAGGGTGGTTCATGATTATACTAATGGTTAGTTGGGCATCCCAAATATTATATCATTCTCTTTGATGATGTGCCTAATGCAAATGATTCTAGGTAGTAACCCCTACAGGAGACTATGGGGCGCTCCTCGGTTGCTATTGCATTAGTAACGTTATTTATTACTTCAACCGCTCCTATCATCAATGCACAAGTAGGACAACCTGACATTGTTCAGGAACACTGGTATCATACTTATGCCACTTTAACATTAGATGTTAACGAGTGGGCTGATAATTTTCCGACAATTGTTGACTTAATTAGTGCCGGACAAACAGAGATGGGTAGAAACCTCTGGGTATTACGAATTTCTGATTGGAGTGTCGAAACGAAACCAAATGGAATGGACAAAGATGTAGTTTACATTGATGGGGGACACCATGGTAATGAGCACCTTGGAACGGAACTAGCATTCCTTACTGCAGAATATTATATTGAGGGTTGGGCCGAAGGTAATCAAGAAGCAATTGACGTTCTAAAAACAACTGAATTACACATCCTCATAATGCTAAATGCTGATGGAAATGATCTTGATACAAGATGGAATGTCAATCAGGTAGATTTGAATAGAAATTATGATCATTTTTGGAATAATTGCCCTCCAAACAATCCTACACAACCTGGAAGTAGCGCTTTTAGTGAATCTGAAACTCTCGCTAATTCAGTTTACATGAATACCGAAGTCCCCGATGCTGACCTATATGTTACCATGCATACTGGCGTATGGATTATGCTATATCCTTGGGGAAGATGGCCAGCACAACCATCAGATAGAGAATTATTCCATTTTATAAGGGATGAGGTTAATAATAATATTTCTGATATCCCTATTCAGAATGCAAATCAAGGACTTTATCCAAATTGCGGGACTAGTAGGGATTACGGTTACGGAGTAATGGGATATCCGACATTTACTTTTGAAACAGATGATGAACAATTTTTACTCGGATCAGTAGAAGCTCTATCTGATAGATTAGACGAAGAATTGAATGTGATGAAATATTTGATACAGAATGTTTGGTATTGGCGCGCACGTTTAGTGGTGGAAGATATAGAAATTAACAAAAACTTTCTTTCAGCCCGAGTTTCTAATCTAGGCCATTCAAGTACTGCAAACGCAACCTTTCACTATTCTGATATAACCGGTGAGTTATTGTGGCATTCAGAAACTTTTGGAGTAAATGCAACCAATGAATCAAATGTATTATTCAATGCAAATAATCTTACTTTGGTTGATGATGGAATTTGGAGTATTCACTATCAAAAGAGAGTGATAAGTTCATCACAGTGGGTGGAGGAATTAATCGATGAATCAACTATCAAGACCCAATCAAAAAGTAACGTTTTCCTTCCAGCACCCTCTTTAATGATTTATCTAGTATCAATACTAACTGCTGCAATAACTGGTAGAAAAAATCAGAATACTCAAACGAAGAGTAATAATTTTATCAATTAATCATTTTTTATTAATTCAATGCATTGGCTTGCTGTATTCCCTCATCACTCTTCAGAGAGCAGACGTTCCGAGCTTTGGACGGTGCAAAACTCTTCGTGAAGGCTCGCCAACGCCGTTCGGTGCACCATATCCGCGTCGAAGGTTTCACCATCCGCAGCGGTGCGTGGGAAGGTGGCGCAGGCGTCTCCGACCAGACATACGTCGAAACCGAGGTTACCGGCCATCCGTGCCGTCGTGGAAACACAGTGGTTAGTGGTCAGTCCGAGTAGGACCAGCCCATGATGGCCTTCGGCCTGTAACAGATCTTCGAGACCAGTACCGATGAAGCAGCTGTTAACGTGCTTGATGATCTCAACCTCGTTCTCTCGCGGTTCGGCCCATTCGAAGAAGGCGAAGCCGGGCTCTTCATCTCGGAGCGGGCTATTCGGTTCCAACGAGGCATGTCGGACGTGGATGATTCTCCTACCCCGTGCCCGCCAGTGGGCGAGTACGGCCTGTGCATTGGCCTCAAAATCCGGATTATTCCGCTGCCCCCAGAAGGGATTATTGAAACCTACCTGGCAGTCGATTAGAATAAGGGCCCTATCATCGCTCATGTACTTGGCAGAGAGTATCTCTCTATGACATATTTGATTCACACGAGTGGATGGATACCCTTTGCTTCAAGTTGAATCATATGCTTAGCAAAAGGATACTTCAAAAATCATATTGAACTAATGCTATATTCGAGTGTAATTAGCTCAACTAAATATTCTACTTCCTCTCCATCATCAGTATTTGTACATCCAATTCCACCGCCTGATTGTGCAATCACATTTATTTCGAGAGTGTATATGCCTAATCCTAAATTTCCTGCGTTCAATCCTTTGTTAATATCTGATTCCGATACACCCGATACATTTCCTATCATTGAACTATCGTACCATTCAATCTCAACAAAGTGTGAGGAAGAACTCCCTGCAGAATTCTGCCCACTAGATGTGTTATTGTTTTCATCATGGAGTATAGTCCCTGTTATGGTATCTGGATCAGGATTAGATGCTCCAGGAACATTGCATCCTAAACCAGAACTTGTTTCATCTTCTGAATATGTTAGAGTTACTCTAACGCCTACGATATTGATATCTTCTAGGTTCGATACAGAATCAGTGGTTATTTCGATTGTGAATGTTTGGTCGTCATTAATATATTCTATTCCATCAGCCAACTGTTCACTATCAAAACTAGTATCTACGAACCAAGATCCTGGATTTTTTTCATCCCCCTCTAGTGAGTCCGGTCCTGCAATAATATATGCAGTTTCACCAACGATTATAGGAGCAAAAATAACTAATGAGGCAATTCCTAAAGTTTTGAAATCTGGAAATTCAAATCTACCTAAAGGTGAGATATGCGAAGTACGTAATTGGTTCATTATAAAATGAATAATAAATGCAGCCCCCATACCAGGTACAGATGGAAATATATCATCTCCATATCCACTAATTGACCATAAAATGACAGTAACCAATGCTGCCGTCATCATTGCGATAGTATGGTTTGAATCAGGCTCATATCCTGCCCATTTAATAATTAAAATTGGCACGAAAATTGATCCTAAGCCATATACGGCTAGTACAACCAAAGCAAATACCGAATCCCCGCCAGGAACATACAATCCAAAAATTGAGATTGATGTAGCGAAAGCCGCAACAATTAGAGTCACTAATTTAGCTTTTTTATGGTCTTGGCTTATTTCTGGCATAATATCGTCTGTGAATGCAGCAGTACAGGCGAGAACCTGACTATCAGCTGTAGACATAGTTGCGGCAAAAATTGATGCTAATATCAAGCCAACCCAAAATGGGTCCAATGTTTCCATAGCTAACATTGGTAATCCTAGTTCGGGATCAAAATCAGTACCTGTGAACACTACACGACTTGCCAATCCTATGATTACCATAATTAGTAGGAATGGTATTTGCCAAGCAAAGAACCAAAGCATGGCAGTCTTCCTGTCTTCGTCTGTACCTAATGTCATTACCCGTGAAACTACTTGAGGTTGCCCGGCAACGCTCAGTCCACCCAAAAAAAATGCGAAAATCCATAAACTGACCCCAAAATTGAGATCTGCGGGTACGATACTGGTCAGATTCGCATTTTCGGCGGCCAAACCATCGTGCAATCCTGAAAAACCCCCTACTTCTTGCATTGCAACATAGCAAAGTAAACTTGAACCAATAATCATCACACAGGATTGAGCTGCATCAGTCCATATTGAAGCACGTATACCGCCTGCATAACAATAAGCAACTACTAAGACGAAACCAATCAGAATCCCAACGACTTCTGACCACCCTAACATTACATTGAGTGCTTTACCTCCACTAGTCAATTGAGCAGCGGCATATACAGCGAGGAAAAGAATAGAGAATAATGCTGCTAGCTTCGCCTCAGGGGAACCAGTGACTTCAGAAACTAGTGATGAAAGTGAACGAACACCGCGCTCATTCGCAGATTGTTGAATAAATTTATACAACCAAACCCATGCGATAATTTGCCCAATTAATGACCCAAAACCAATCCAAATAATTGAGTAACCCATTGTATAAGTAAAACCAATAAAACCGATGAACATATATCCTGAATTCCAAGTACTTACAGCAGATAGTGCCGCAAGAGCAGGATGCATTCCACGACTAGCAACAAGATAATCATCAGTAGTATCTTCTTTTACCCACATACTGGCTAATCCTACACCTGCGAAGGCACACATAAATAGTAGGAAAGAGGCCATTAGGACGATGTCCATATAACAGCGGAGGTAATGTTGACTATCAATAATGTGGAGACCTGTTTTAATTCATTAGCCGATAGTTGCCATTCAGAGGAAATATACAACAACGCTTTGACAAGGGAACTTTAGGTGAACTAATTTATTAGACTGTGCTCTGATTATCTAATTTATATTTAGCTCTGGATGACACTGTTCAATATTGCGAAATAGTGTGTAATTGAGCCAGCTAGAACAAATAGATGCCATATCGCATGATTGAATGGGAAATTATCAGCGCGATAAAATAGTACACCGATGGTGTAGAATACGCCACCGAGTAAAATCAAGTTTATCCCTTCCCATCCTATCGAATCAAAAAGTGGTTTAATGGCAATTAATGCTAACCAACCCATGATGACATAAGGGGTTGCTGAAACATACTCCGGGACATTTCGATTCCATAATCTAGCAAAAATTCCAATAATTGCACAGCCCCAAATCAACACAAAGAACGTCCAACCGATCCACCCACCCATCGTTACCACCACAAATGGAGTATACGAACCTGCAATCATCAGATAAATACCAATATGATCTGCGATTCTCATGCGGTGTTTCATTTCGAGATTAATCACCGCATGATACAAAGTTGAGGATATATAGCAAATGATCATGCACAAGCCAAAAACGATACTCGAACCTATCTTCCATAAGTCTCCAGTCAGACTTGCTTCAACAGATAGAAAGTAGAATCCAAGAGTAGCGAGTAGAGCTCCAAAACCATGAGTGATCACATTTGCAACCTCTTCAGATTCGCTGTAGGGCGCAATATGCAACCGTGAGGTATCCACCATAAGACAACACTTCCAATTAGCGCAGTATCTCAACCTTGATGAAGACTAGGTGAAGTTGTTACACCTAGTGAATTAATGGGGGCCCCTTGCGCTTGTATGCAAATCAATGGGTAGGCATTGAAAGGGCGGATAGATAGCCGATAAGTTCAGTCTCAACAAACTAATGGGCTCAAGCAGAAACCCATTGATTTACTTGCAAAACGCTTAATCCGCACTTAGGTTCATATCTCTCTACATCACAGGAGAATGTATGCGTATCATAGCACCAATGATGATTTTGATAATGATGACCTCAACTTTAGCTGGTTGTACTGGCGGAGATCCTGATGGAGGAGGAAATGATGAAATTGATATGGATATACTAAATCAGTTGATAGATGATAATCTTCAAGATTTCATAAATAATTCTAGTGTTGAGGTTACAAATAACTATTATGATTCTGATAATTCAACAACAATAAATTATGTTAATGGTACAACAATGAATACTGTCCTACATACGATGTCAGGTCAGCAACAAGGTGTAATAACTACAGTAGAACACACTGGTGGTGATCTTATACTTCTTGTTCGAGAGGACGCTTTTTTAGAAGAAGAAGCAAATAGTGTATTTTACGGCCTAAATAATGCAAATATTTGTCTAAGCGTAGGTTCAGAAATTGAAAGTACCATGCAAGAATCATTTTCTTCTAATTCGATTAGTTTCACAACTGTGGGAACAGCTGACATTGCAGAAGCAACAGACAAACTAATCTCTGGAGAATGTGATGCTATGGCAGGAGACCGCACATTAATCGAAAATAAGAAGAATGCTTTAGATACAGATGGTTCAATTAGTGGAGGGACATGGATTACAAATACAATTTCTCCATATGATTCATCAGAAGATTTTAGTAACTTTTTGGAGTTAACAATAAATCAAAATGAAGGTTTTTCTACTTATATCATAGAAGTTTATGCAATTGTAACATTAACTGGAGACTGCATAAACTGCACTAATAACCAATCTATTGATAATTATCAAGAAGTTTTTGAAATCAATTCAATCAATCCTCCAAATCTTGGTTCACCATTCTTCTTCAATCCTGCTTATGGTTCGACTGGTGTATCAAACTGTGATTTATCTTTAGAACAATCTTTCGATAGTGAAGGTCTGATGTTTGGTCCTGGATTAGAATGTGAACATATGATAACATTCAGTGTAGGTTCTAGTGCTTTAGATGCTAACTACGAGTACTCTTGGAGCGATTGGTCCTATTACATCCATTGGTCATCAAACCCAGTAGAAACCCATTGAT
>ERZ651776.61-NODE-61-length-150148-cov-11.920777_pt1 | contig 150148 bp, 142 predicted proteins | sample MGYA00514761_ERZ651776 | MGnify/ENA metagenome assembly ERZ651776
AATATTCATCGATAGAATGTTATGAACAATCTTGTTGTTGATTGGCAATGACCCATACTCCCTTTCAATTTTGTAAGGCGGAGAGAAAAAGAATGTATTACTTAATACTTAATACTTAATACTTAATACTTAAAATTCAATACTTAATACCCTAACCATACCATCTGCGAGGAGTTAATCGAAACTGTTGATGTATTCGTGGACGGCGTTGATCTTAGAAGCGTTCGTGTGATTATCCCCGTTTTTGGTGAGCAGACGCATATATTCCTCAGTCACTTCGTGGTCATTCACCGCGTAATCGTTGTAGAAACGAACCATCTTCTCGCGGAATTCTGGAGTGAGCGTCCCTTCGCATATGGGCTTCCAGATGGGTGCGATTTTGGATTTCGATGGAATGCCTCCGGTTGGACGACCAAAGAGATCCCTCGAGTATCCCATTTCGCTTACGGTATCCACGAACATGGTGAGTTTCTCATATATGGCATTCACCTCGTCTTCGTCGGGCACTTGGGATGCGGGACTCAGATTGTTTTTGTTGAGATTATAGTTGGAATCAAAGTGCTTGAAGTTGGCGGTTTTTGCCGAAATAATGTATCCTAGCATCATGGCAACGTTGGAGCAGCGTTTCGTTTCGCTCAGTTCCCCGATGTTGGTAGACCAGGCAGCACGAAGGGCGTTGAGACGGTCATCGTTCATGGTAGAGTCCCATACATCGCCCACCAGTTTTTTGGCCATCTCGATCTCCCAGATATTTTGCTTCCAGCCGTGGGCTTTGAAGAGTTCGCCATGTGAAAGCGGTTTTGCGGAGGTATTGAGGCAACAGAACATTTCGGCAATGGTGTGGTCGGCATCGTTCCGCTCGAGGGTCAGAAACTGACACGGAATCATGATTGTGTTGAAATCCGCCACTTCTTGAGGAGACAAATCAGAGAATTTGTAGCTTGTTTCGTCGTCCTTCGTAATATGAAACTTATTGTTGATGAAGTCGCGAATCGCACGAAGGCGGTTTCCACCATCCAACACTTTCCAAGGGTCTTGATAGGCAGTGGCGCTTTCGTGGTCCTTTACAAAGGTGAGAATTCCCGTTGGATAGTGACCCTTGAGTGACTTGATGTAGTTCTGCTTGTTCTCAGGCGACCACACCCCAGTCTCGTCATCTCCACGCTGGAAATCGGATGTAATCTCGATGGAGTTACTAGACCCATACGCACTATGGTCGGTGTTCTTGAGGTAGAGGTCGGAGATTTTGGTAGTGTGAGTAGCAGAGCGCACCATGATTGTAGTATGTCTTCCGCTTGTCCCGCATCTTCCGTTTCAATTTTTTTTGTTGGGATGATTTATTGTTGTGGAAGAAAATCGTAATAATGTAATCACTTTGCAGTGAATATTTATTTTTGTTATCGATGAAAAATTGATTTAAACTGATTGTATGATTATGTCTGATAAAGATGACTTCTGTTCACAGTGATCTATCTCGAACATTGACAAAATCAATTACCAAAACAGATAAGAAAGACGAAGGTATCTATTTTACATCGTCGAAAACAGTTAACACAATTTTGAAGTCTGTAGAGGAATTATGTAATGATATTGATAGTGTATTGGAACCCTCCTGTGGTTCATGTGAGTTCGTTGACGCTATTCAAAATTACTATCCAAACGCCAAAATCATAGGTGTCGAGAAGAACAAGACAATTTTTAAAAGTATAAAAGACAAAACAGGCGACACAATTCACCTATTTAACGATGATTATTTGAATTGGAATAACAAAGATAAATTTGATTTGATTGTAGGAAACCCACCTTATTTTGTAATGAAAAAGAAGGATGTAGACAAAGACTACTACGATTATTTTGATGGACGACCGAATATATTCTTATTATTCATTATTATATCGTTACAGAAACTGAAGGATAATGGAATATTAGCGTTTGTGCTACCAAGAAGTTTCCTGACTTGTTTGTATTACGATAAAACACGAAAGTTTATTGCTGATAATTATCGCATTATAGATATTCAGCATTGTTCAGACGACTATTTGGAAACAAAACAAGAAACAATATATATCATTCTTCGCAATGAAATGAATGTTGAACAATTCAACAATAGTTTGACCAAGACAATAGCTTCGAATCGTTTTAATGCAAAGTCCGAAACAGATGGTTTGATACAGAAGTATCAAAACGGAATGAACGCACAGATTAGTAACAATAAACGCTATATCGATACTATTAGTATGTATACAATCTTTATAGTTGAAAGTGAACGTGCTAAATTTGATAGTTTACGCAAAAACTGTAAAACACTTCACGAAAAAGGTTTTGATGTATCAATCGGTTCAGTTGTTTGGAATCAATGTAAAAATAAGTTAACTGGTGATGATTCTAAAACAAGGCTAATATATAGTTCAGATATTTGTGATCATGAACTTACAATGATGGAATACAACAATAAAAGCAAAAAAAACTTTATTGACAAAAAGGGGATTGCTGGTCCGATGCTTGTCATGAATAGAGGATATGGTGTAGGGACTTATAATTTTGAGTATTGCTTGATAAACATCGACAAAGAATATCTTATTGAAAATCATTTAATTTGCGTTAAATATATATCACATGATAATGACGAAGATGTGCTTGATGTATACAACAAACTGATACGATCTTTGGATGATAAAAGAACACACGAATTTGTGAGAGTATATTTCAGTAACAATGCCATAAACTTGTCTGAACTAGCACATATTCTTCCTATATACGAAGATTTGTAACTTCGACTCATCTTAGCTGTAAGGCTGGAAATGCTATTCCGTTTCCGTTTTTCCATCTCAAGAGGATTTTGATTTTTTTTCCTGATTTTGTTGTACCAATATATGAAGACGTTTTCGGACTTTTGGTGTAACTTACCAAATGGTAATCGTCAGGATGCTTCGTCTCATAATGAAACATACCTCCTTTGTAAAGCATATAGACCTTGTCCCTCTGTGTTTTTCTACCCCATTCATTCAATTTGTCAATGTTCAGCTCGGTATTCACGATGAAGTTGTATATACTTTCTTTAGAGAGTGCTACACATTCTTCATACATCGCAATTGACACCTCATTGTTTGTGAACTTACTGCTACGTTTACAACCTTCATAATATTTTTTTTGAAAATCACACATGCAGTCAGGAGAATGTGAATGTATTTGCTTCAAGTATACCTCCTTATTCGGTAAATAATCACTCTTGAAGATTTTGCAAAGTTGTGCCATGTAAGATTCATAGTAAGATTCTTCGTATGATTTGCCAACGAAATAGTAGCTTGGATGCATTGGTGAACCCCATTGTGGAGCATCACTTATTTCTTCGGCGTTAAACTTTAGTTCAACTTTAAAGTGTATTTTATTTATTATCACGCATAAATCAAAATGATTTCCTCTACCTCCTTTTAATACGCACTCAATCTGTTCGATAGGATCATAAATATCTTTTTTTTCCATTAGTAGTTTAATATATGCATCGATGGCATGCCTTAAACTAAACCACATTGGCTCATCATAGAAATCATTGGGAATGGTGTCATTGATAATATTGCATACAATCTTTTCGCGTATTTTATTGTTTGAATCATTCTCTTTTTTTGAAGCCACTTGAAAAGCAGATATGCTATCAATGCATAGAATAATATCTTTGGTTTTGGCTGACTTGGCATTGCGTGGTTTAACTGAGTCGCCGCAACATTGAAGAGAAGTTCTGATGTGATCGATGAGTTTTTGTTTTGTTTTGTTTGAGAATCCGCGAATATTGTTTTTTCGGCAGTATTTTTTTAGCATGTCTGTTGTCATGGTATCAAAATCAGAATGTTGCTTATCACTTTGGATGTTTTCTGCTCCTATTTTGTTTTGCTGAATAACGTTGAGAACAATCTCGTTATCAACGTTCACTGTATTTTCAAGAACCGATGTTGAAACACTTTCTTCCATTTGCGTATCGTTTTCGTTGTTCTCCTGCATCTTGTGCTTGCTGTTCAAAATCCATTAACTCTAAATCATTTTCTGTCCGTTTCCTCAAATACTTTCCCAACCAGCCACCATCACCGCATACATCTTTAACTAATTTAGTTAAAACTAGTTAAAGATAATATCCGCATACTATATACAAACATGCCGGTCTACACTTGCGAACGATGCTTCAAAGAGTTCAAACAAAAGGGACACTTCACGAACCATATGAAGAAGAAGAACCCCTGCCCAGAAGTGAAGTCGAAAATCGAGAGCATGGTGGAGAGCGCCGTCGAGAGCAAGGTGGAGAATATAATAATTGAGAAAAAATTGATTTCGAAGGACACGGAAAATGAAGCAGCAACTAGTATGGCTGCTCAATCTAAGCACGAAGTCAAATATGAAAATATGACTGTTAAACAACTCCAAGATATTTGTAGGAAGAACAACATCAAAGGGTTTTCTGGAAAAAAAAAGAAGGAGTTGGTTGACCTTGTTAACAATGCGATTAAGAGTGTGAATATACCTGTTATTGTGAACAAGATAATTACTGATAAAAATACGACAAAGACAACAAATATCGAGGTACAAGAATCAAAAAAACCACTGAAATTCATAGATTTGTTTTGTGGCATTGGTGGATTTCATCAAGTTTTGAAACTGCTTGGTTGTGAATGTGTTTTGGCATGTGATATCGACAAATATTGTCGCGAAGTTTACAAGATGAACTATGGTATTGATGTAGAACCAGATGTAAGAAAACTTGTTCCTGAAAATATGCCCGATTTCGATATATTATGTGGCGGATTTCCATGCCAAACATTCTCTAATGCAGGCAAAAAGAAAACATTTGATGACGACCGCGGACTATTATTCGATGAAATTATCAGAATTGTTCGTGTCAAGAAACCAAGATTCTTATTTCTTGAAAACGTGAAGCATATTCTCAAAGTTGGCGACGGTAAGGTTCTTAAGTATATCCTGAACAAACTCGATAAAACCGGTTATAACGTTCAATATTTCAAAATGTCACCGCATGAATATGGAATTCCGCAACAACGTGAGCGCATTTACTTTGTTTGTGTGCGAAAAGATATTTATTCTGGTGATAATGTTGTATTGAAATATGAGAAAACAAATAAAATATGTTTTAATGATTACCTAGACAAGGTCAATGATGTGCCTCAAAAGTATTTTATTAAAGGGGATGTTTTGAAATGCCTCGAGGCATGGGATGAAATGATTAAGGTATTTGATATTGGCGAAAAAATATCTCCGACTATCATGGTAAATGAGTTTTATAATACGTATACCAAGGAAGAATTTTCAGGGTTGGCGAAGTGGAGACAAGAATACATTACGAAAAATCGTCCGCTTTACGAAAAATACAAGGATAAATGGGATGCTTGGTATGCGAAGCACAAGGATATTTTGACCCGAAGAGAAATTTACGCGAAATTGGAATGGCAGGTTGGTGTTATTAAAGAAAACGATTCGATCTTCAACTATTTCATTCAGATGAGACAATCTGGTATCAGAGTGAAGCGTGCACGATACTTTCCCACACTAGTTGCGATTTCTCAGATTCCAATTTACGGAAAGGAAAAGCGCTATTTAACTCCAAAAGAAGGTCTTCGACTTCAGTCATTCCCAGATGATTTCAATGTATTAGAAAACGATAAACATACTTATAAACAACTAGGAAACAGTGTGAATGTGAAGAATGTGCGAAATGTACTTGAATCCACACTAAAAAAATATGAAGTTCTATAAAAGTGATTGTATGTTTGATTATTTTTTATTTTACAGATCATAGAGCAATAGTTGTGGTGATGCAAATGGATCTCCTTTCCAACGAATTTCAATCCGATACGCCGCTGTATCATTTAAGAGGACATAATACCACAATTTAGCAGCAGTATTGCTATAGTGCGATTTTCGGTTAAGAGTTTCTTCGATATAATTCCTCGTTTCGGGTGTATCTTGTAAAAGTCTGAATTCACTCGCATTTTTGATTTTGCAATAGATCCCTCTGAGATCTCGGTATTCGCGTCCATTGCATTCATACATTTCGAAGTTGTTAGATGAACCTGCTGCTTTTGCTATAATGTTTTGTAGGTTTGATTTGTTTTCGTGTTTCATCATCCATGTGTTGATTTGTGTCTTATACGTATTATTCCCATACATACTGTCGTTATATATCTTCCTGTTATAGTCCTTATTGTTCGTTTCTGATTTGTATTCTCTCCAATCACGACCGATGCCGTTTTTTTTGTTAATTTCCTCCCGGATATTTTTAATTATTCCCTTCAGTTCAGAGTCTTGTTCACCGATTAGACGTTCAATCGACCAATTCGATTTAGTATCACCAGGAGTCGTTTTTACACTGATCCCGATCCATCGTGTACCATTTACAAGGAGATACAAATCTGCTTTTTTTTGCGTGCGCTCCTCGATAGTTTGTGTTAATACGAGGATGAGTGGATTCGTGATACATTTTCCTTGAACAAATACTTTTATCACATCTGTTGCAGTGATGTTCAACTCATCTCGTAACTTGTGGGCAATCTGTCTGCAATCTTCAAAGTATTTATCCAAGACTTCCTTCGTTTTTGTCTTCATATCCTCTTTGTATTGTGCTTTCAATGCGTCGGTGATGATACACTCTGGAAACTCATTATCATCAGTGTATGACTGAGCATTTGGATTACATAGAGCAAGCGCCATGAGCAGTTCACTAAACGGTGCCTCACAAGACTTCCTTCCAGATTCTGCGGATGGACCCGCAATTATCCGTTGTATCAAATCTGTTTTTCTACCACTGGTCTTCATATCCTTTCCACGTAGGATAGATTTCAGGTCGTTAACGTTCATTTTTTTTAATACTAAATATCGTGAATGTTCGAAATTATGTGTGTCTAAAACTTCATCCCCGATTTTTTTAGCTTCCTCTATGTCATCGACTAAATTTCTATCATAAAGTTTTTTAATAAAATCGTCCACTACTTTCTTAATTGCCTCTTTTTCTTTATTATCCTCTTGGTGTTGAGCATACCACTCATCATACTGTTCTTGATCTGCCGGACCATTTGTATCTTCCGTGCCGGTCGCGTCGTTCATCGTTTGAATCTGTATAGGATTAGAAATCGCCACGTTTCCCGCATTAAAAGACTCGGCGGTATCGTTGGTCTCTTCGCTTGTCATAGACGCCATAACTTGCTGGTTAGGGCTGCCCGAATAAAATATCAATATTTTATTGAGATACTTTATCGCTTCGTCCTCATCAAAGCCGAACTTCTCAGCCAGCTTGCTGACATTTCTCTCTATCGTTTCATTAACGTTTCCTTCAAAAGCGGCAGTAAAATCGTCTTTGAAAGAATGTGCCTTCGACATATGACACATGGTCGCGTGCTTCACAATGTTCGTGCTGTTCTTCATCATTCTTGTGTTTTGTATATAAGAAATTTTCATCCGAGAAGCGCATCAATTTTTGAAACGCTATTGTCTCCCCTACTTCACTTGATATTGCTGACCCGTTTCACGCGTTCAGATGCCAATATTGTTTTTACTTCGAGTGGGTCGCCACACAACTGGTCGCCGCAGCAGTCGTGGTTTGCCAACGACGATTTAATGTGACTCGATACATCACATTGGTGTCCCCATCGACCGAGTGGTTTCGGATCGTCGTATAGTTTGATGTTACATAATACGGTTCGCAATGTTCGGAGCATATTGTTACTTATGACTAATTATTATTTAAATATTTATGATTAATTATAAGTTATATATAATGAACAAACTCGTAATTATTATTGTGAGATATACAGAAAGCATAGAATGGATCAAACAATTAAATAAAAATTATGAAATTATTATTTATAACAAAGGGGAACAAATAAATGAGGTGTTTAAACAAAATATTCGTATTAAAAACATTGAAAACACAGGAAGAGAAAGTGAAGGATATTTGAGATTTATGATAGAAGAATATAATAATATTGATGATAAAGTTTACTATGTATTTTTACAAGCAGATCCATTTGAACATTGCAAAAACATAATAAATAAACTTAAACACTTATCAGAACTAAATTGTTTAAAAAATTTTGTTCATCTTGGTGATTTGAATTGCCTTGATTTAGATGAGGTTGTTGATTATAATAATCTCCGAACAAATTTCGTAAATCAAATTATTAATTTGGAGAATTTTGAGAAGGACAACGATAAACTATTATGTAATGTAATTTTGGACGAACATTCAAGATTTAAGACTATAAAAGAAAATTTTGTAAATCAGTCAAAACACAGACAAGAAATTAGAAATACTCATATTGATAAAGTAAGACAAATATACAATTGGTCTGAAGGTGCATTGTTTGCCGTAGCAGGTGTAAATATATCAACAAATAAAATAGAGTTTTACAAAAACCTTAAAGATTCACTGCTTGCATGCAAAGAAACCGATCTAGGGTTCCTATATGAAAGATATTGGTGTTTATTTATTATGAACTGAATTAATTATTATTGTATTGATGAATCTAATTCTTACAAGACAATCTAGTCGAACCAAGAAGAATAATATCGTGTAATATATCATATACCAATGAACGGTGTGAGCAATAATAGTAGACCTCTTCCCGATAGTGTAAACGCTCCTGATAGTGTAATTAAACCCGAAACTGTAATGGGTCCTGTAAATAAACAATTTAGCAGTTCTGATTACGCGCCGCAAACGGCGATTTCGAGCACCAATGCCACTGCAGATAGTTCGTCCTGGATGAGTCCGGTCACATCGCTCTTCACGCCAAATGCGAACCAAAGCGCTCATCCTGACAAAAATGATGACCATGATGATTCGTGGATGCCGTCCATGAAAGACGATGGTAATAACGATAATGATTTCGCACCCGAACCACCGTTGCATGGAAGCCCAGATATGGACGTGGGTGCAAACGAAGGAAATAAATCGTTTATGTCACCGACTTCAATGTTTTCTCCGCAGGCCTCCGCATCGTCGTCTGGTCTTGACGCCGAATCATCCGGTATGGAAGCCGAACCGTCGGGTGATGTAGGAGGTCTGTTTGGCACGGAAGAACCAACCCCGAAGAAGCAGAACTACTTCTCGGAACTCGTTTCGGGAATGCAATGGGGGTTCGACTGGGTTTCGATTGTTAAATACGTCGTCATATTGATTCTTCTGGCGCTCATGGGACTCAACGTCTTCTCTTATTTAGGTGATGCCAGTGATGGCGCGGCCACCTTGCTGGAAAGAATCTCCAACCTCTTTAGTGGTATCACATCCGAATTGGGTAAGGGCATCAAGGTGGTGGTGCGACAAACCACGAAGACCACAGCAGACGGCACCAAAGCCGCGGTCGATATGGCGGCGGGCGGCACCAAGGGGGTCGTAAATGTGACCGCGGGCGCTATTGATAGCGGCGTCAACGTCCTCGAACAACAACTCGAAAAGAATGGAAGGACTGCTGCCGACTCCAGAGCCAGTGCCAGCGCCAATACCAGTGACCCGACTCCTGATATGGTTGGAAACGTCACGCAAAGCGGGGGCACTGGCACTGGTAAATCGGGCTACTGCTACATTGGCGAAGACCGCGGTTTCCGCAGCTGCGTCAAGGTGGGGCAAATGGACCAGTGTATGTCGGGCGACATCTTCCCCACCGAGGCGATTTGCATCAACCCGAATCTGCGCGAGTAAGAAAATAAATCATAAATCATAAATCATAAATAATAAATATTATTATTACACAGCAATGAATAATAATATTAATACATTCGGCGCACTCTGTAGCGTGTGAGCGGAACAGACATATCGAAACTGAGCATTGTGTTGCCCGGAACGTCGCTTGCGGACGAATGCGTTTTGATATATTCCAATTTGGTATTAGAACAAGTCAAAGTATTCCCCTCTGGTGTGAGATCATGCGTATTCGAGTTCGTATATCCCGCACCGAACGATTGGGATGCCCACGAGGTTTTGCGATGGGGTCCGTGACCCTTTGCGATTTGAGCGTATTTCTCACGTTTCGTCAGCTTCATACTGTTGCCTTTATACTGAAGAATCTCCGCCTTTCGACGCATATCAAGCTCCGTTTGTGTGTGACCTCCTACATCATTACACGAGTTGTCCGTCCGCGCCCATGTTCTGTGGGTGAAATCCAGAGGTTGACAAGACATCTATATATTATGCGGATATATAACACGTTCAGTTACTGTAAAATCCCGTTCGAGTACCAACTATTGGAGAGATAATACGGTTTGCTCATCGCGCTGTTCGAGGTCCCGTCCATCTTCATGTTGGGTCCTTTGCTCACGATGTTCCGGATTTTGTTCGTCCCGATAGCCGTATCGAAGTAGCGGAGTTCGGAGGTGTTTCCGTCGAAGCCGCGGTTCATCGAGACAAACACGTCTCCATAGTTCTGCTTCGCCACGCCGTCTAAAATGTGGCGCTTGGCAAGGGTGCCGTTGATGTACACGTCCAACTGGTTCTGTTTGTTGAGACGAATGATGACGTTGACCCACTTCTTAATGGGGATGTCCTTGATTCGCACTTCGTCGTTGATTTTGTCGAAGGTGTTCATCACCACAAGAAGGTCGTTTGTATTGGGCGTGATGTAGAGTCCGGGTGCGTTGTTCGGTTGGTTCATCCCAAAACGCGAATCGGACTCGGAGAGATTGACGTCGGCATTTCCCTTGCTGAATATGTGCTTGTATTCTTCGCGTTTGTAGTGGAAGTCGTTGATGTAAATCCACACCGACCACGTGAACTCCATGCCTTGGTCGTCGTTGACCGATCGCAAGATGGGGACCGCGCCTGGCAATGACGGCTTCTGCGGATACACCTTCATCTCTTTTGAGTTGATCATGCCTTTGATGAGGACGGGATTCCGCGAAGGCGCAAACAACCACGCGAGGAACGTGCTGCCCATGCGAAGGAGGCTCACAAAAACGATGAGCACGAGAATGAGAAACGCCACCTTTGCGACCATTCCATTTGATTCGAGAAATGTTTTCGCATCTCTCACATAATTGTTCGAAGGGGGCGGTTTGTAAGCAGTTGTCCCCTGCGATATTTTTCCAAAATCTGGGTTCATATTATATATACACTAGATATATATAATACTTGCGTTTTATGGAACACGTTATCCAATGATATCCTACTCATAACTTAACTAGAGTTCGAAGCCACCGGCAACATCATTGTCCTTGAGCACCTGAACACGAAGTTTATATTTGTTGAGCGCGTTTCCTAAAACACCTCCACCATAACCCTTTCTGTAAATGTTGTAGGCTTGCTGCGGGTTGCTTCCCTTGTCCCAATACTGGAAGTTGGACGTGAAACCACTAAATCCACCATCGGGGGTCACAAAGACATCGGAACCGTTGCTCACCTTGGGAACGCCCTCCAGAACGCATGTCTTGTGGAGTTTGCCGTCAACGTAGACGTCGAGAGTTTCTCCCTGAAGACTCACGATGAGATTCACCCACTTTTGAATGGGGAAATTGTTCACCTTGCACTCGTGTATGTTCGCTTGCGTGGCGGTCTGTGCGGATGTGGCATAGCACGCAACTTTGATTGTGACGTCATTTTCCATCGCACCTAAACTCACCGACGGACCGGGGTGGTTGGATGCGTCGCCCCGCTTCCACAGCACCTTTTCCTGACCGAATTTGTAGTTCCAGTCGTCGACGTAAAACCACATGGAATACGTGTAATCTGCCGAGTTTCCGCTGTTCTTCATTTTTTGACCGCTGATTGTTTGCTGCTCATTTCCCTTGGACATCGATGACAATTTCGATGGTTTCGAGAAGAGTTTAATGATGACATAGACAACAACAAGGAAGGCCACTACCTTCAATACATTGGTGAGTGTATTTGACATGATATATTATACCTTAAGAATAAAAGATAAAAGATAAAAGATAAAAGATAAAAGATAAAAAATATGTGTATCCGGCATGGCGTGTGCGCGTGTTCTATCTAAATCCTACGACGAGCACCGCCGAGCAATTTGTATTCCAGCGAAACCTCTCCTCTGGTGAGGGTGCGGTCGTAGTAGACCACATTGCGAACACCACCTTCTATGCCGTTATTCTCTCCGACAACCACATTATCGAATTGCATGTAGGGGGCGATATTTGGTTTGGACCCCACCAGGTTTCCGTTAAGGAATACGTCCATGTAGCCACCGTCGTAGTTAATGACTATATGATTCCATTTTTGTAACGGGACACCGTCTTCAATCGTGACTATATCCACGATACTTTTGTTGCCTTCGCCTGCTTCGGCTTGGACGCGCAAGGTATTCTTGGCGCTGTTGAACTGGACGCGCGGCTTGTTTCCGTAGTTGAGTATATTCGTGTATTTCTGGTATGCCGCGCGCGTGTTCGGTGGTTGAGGGTTGATTGTGAACCACGTGGACAGGGCATAGTTGTAGTTGTATTTGGTGTCGTCGCTTACTTCGCCGTAAAGTTGTTCAAAAGTGCTGACATTTGTCTCATTTTCCAGGTAGATGGGTTCGGTAAGCAACTCCTCGCCATCATGACTTAGGATGAACTTTGCCAGATAAGGAAGGAGAAAGCGGAGAGAAATGAAACCCAATTCAATGGCAAGAACAACCCATACTATTTTGCTTGTTAGTTTGAATTCGCGTTTGATGTATTCGGCAAACTGTATAAACTTGTTCGGTAAAAAATCGACGGCCTTATATACCACATTATCATTACATCGCGCGGGTTTCACACTCAACACCTTATAAATGATGGCGATTACGCCTACAATAAGGATGATGTTGGTAGACCATTGGAGCAAACCTTGAAAGAAGGAGACTCCGAGAAGATGACGAACCAATATAATTAATAATAAAATGCTTGCTACAAACAATCCGATCTTTCCAATATTAGAGGCTAACGATAAGAGAAACTGTCCATAAGACGGCAATGTCCCTGCTCCGCTTGTGCCCGCTCCGCTTGTGCCCGCTCCGCTTGTGCCCGCTCCGCTTGTGCCCGCTCCGCTTGTGCCCGCTCCGCTTGTGCCTCGAACACTTTCGCGGTGTTCTATAAAGAAATAACTAATTAGCATAAAAAACAGCAAAAGAAGCATTATTTGCACCTTGTATAATATCCCAAACGGATTCCATTTGGAAAAGATGAGAAGCAGCGATGCAAATATCACCATTTCGAAGAGCGCAAAACGTCGCGGATATGTCATAAATAATTGTATCCTTTCGATGAATGACTTATTATCGTTCATATACTACAAGAGTAGAAAACAAAAAATTGAAATAATTTTATAGGAGATATATAATTGTAATAATGGACTACAAAAAGTATACCAGTAAAGAGATTGACGGGTTGAATAATACATCAACATGGGTGAGAACTCCGATTGTGAAGGGAGAAGCCAAGAAAAACGACGAGAAGTTTGTTCTGCATTCCACAGGTGATTGTGACATGAATGGACGAAAATACGTGGCTCTTCCTCAGGGATGTAACACATCTGATCCAGACATTAAACGAAAGTATAATCTATTCTGAATCGACACTATTGTTCTCAAAGGTTCTCAAATGCGGTTTTTCGCCCGTGGCAGTCACGGCAAAGGGCTACTAAATTGTCCACGTGATTGGAACCACCTTGGTCAAGGCGGGTCTTGTGGTCGACCTCGAACCAGGCAGGAAGTTGCTGCTTACAGCTCCCGCATTTCCATCCCTGTTCGGCCGCTACGAATTTCTTTTTTGTCTCGCTTACGGAGCGCTTCGTACCTTGCTTACCAGAGTTGAGCATCCGATTTTCCTGCGGGCTGCCACCAACCCGAACCGCGTGACCCGTAAATGACTCTTGTCCTCCAAGGCACTGTTGCGACATGCTGAGCAGCGGGGACAGCATGTCCCCCGCGTCTTTGTCGATCGGCATATATTTGATGATGCCGTTGGCGTGGGTCAGCAGGCTTCGTGAATGCGTGGGATACCTTCGCATGAAGGCGTAGGCAGAGACGCCGGCAAACGCAATCCCTGCCATTTGGTAGTATTTCTTCCACGATTTTAGCATTGTCACGTATTTGCCATCGTGGTATGTGTTTGCGATGAAAAATGCTGTAATACCAAACACTAAAATCTCGAACTTCATATGATATAGTATCCAACGAGAAAAAAACAATTATCGTCGATAAAGTGCGACCCCGAGAATAAGGATGGCAAAGAGGACGCCCGCAAACACCATTTTCTCTCGCCGTTTGCGTTCATCGTCGTTCTTCACCGCCTTTGGTTTGTAGTGTTCATAGTATGCCGCCATGGCCTCCTCCATCGTCAGTTCCTTCTTTCCTAGAGACACGTTAATCTTGTTGTGGATGAAGTGCATCCATTTCACGAACGAGGTTCGCGATTCGAGATACGGTGTTACCGGATACTTGTCGAGGTATTGACTAAATGTATTACCTATTTCTTCCACAGGTAGGAAAAGTGGAAGATTTTGAACGAGGTCGTAATATTTCTTTCGCATCACTTCGTTAGGTGTGTGCGGATAAGTGAGCGCAATTGTGTGGAGCACGAACCAATAGTGCGGCCCCCAAATATTCGGTTCCAATGCCATTATTATAAACGATATAAAAATTACGAAATACCAACATATAGCAAGGATATAACGATGACTAACAACAATAATAACAATAATAACAATAATAACAATAATAACAATAATAACAATAAGACATATGTATTTTGTAATAATTGTGGCAAAACGGGGCATGCGTTCCATCAGTGTAAACATCCGATTACCAGTATAGGTGTCATTGCGTTTCGAGAAGGGAAACAGGGTAATAAGGAGTATCTCATGATACGGCGAAAAGATACGCTTGGGTTTGTCGATTTTATGCGAGGAAAGTATCATGTTCACAACAAATTATACTTGTTAAACATCATCGATGAGATGACAAACCAAGAAAAGCAATACCTATTGGAGAAAAGTTTCGATGAGTTGTGGGCAAGTTTGTGGGGACATAATGTGGGAATCCAATATCGTTCGGAGGAGAGAACATCCCGCGAAAAGATGGAGACGCTCAAGTATGGCGTCGTCAGTGGCGGATGTAAATATTCGCTGGCGTCGTTGATTGAGGAGTCGTCCACTGATTGGAATGAACCGGAATGGGGTTATCCCAAGGGACGACGAAACTACAAGGAGAATGATATGGCTTGCGCATTGAGAGAGTTCGAAGAGGAAACTGGTTATTCGAAGAAAAGTATGCTAATTGTGAACAATATAATTCCTTTTGAAGAAGTGTTTACCGGATCGAATTACAAGTCATACAAGCATCGCTACTATGTGGGTATGATTGCAAACGACGTCGAACCAGAGACGCATTTCCAGACGTCGGAGGTGAGTCTGCTTGCTTGGAAGACTTATGAAGAGGTATTGGCGGCATTGCGACCCTATAATTTAGAAAAAAAAGACGTCATATGGCGCGTAAAAGAGTTATTAGATAAATATACATTATATAGGTAGTATATAAGTGTATGGAAGAGGGACAGGTAAAGGTTCTCATAGATAATCTTCTTGAAGAAATCGGTGACAAACTGACCGATTTCTCGTTGAACCAATTGATTGAGAAACTCGAACAAAAGAGTGGCGAAAGTATGGAACCATGGAAAACCTTCATCAAAACTCTCGTTATGAAGAAGGTTGTCGCCATTACAGGAAACAAAGAGACAACCATTAAGATGAAACCAAATCAGAAGAGGTGTCCGAAGGGTTATCTGAGAAAGAAAACTAATAAAAAGAAATGTGTGTTGAAAACAATTCCACTGGATGATGAGAAACCAGAGAAACCAGAGAAACCCGAGAAACCAAAAATAATGAATAAAATGGAGAAAAAAAATGGCGCAGATTGTGAAAGTAATAATGATTGTAGGAACAATAATTGTGTTGATAACAAGTGTATGCGAAGCAATAAGAAGAAGGGCAATGGCAAGATTGGTGAACATTGTGAAGACAATGTAGATTGTCGTAACGAAAACTGCGTTGATAGCAAGTGCACGCGAAAAAATAAGAAGAAGGTTGATAACCCGAATAAATCCGCAAAGCAACCCAAAACAAAACAACCCACAAAGCAACCTGTTAAGCAGAAGATCAGTATTATCAAAACACCGCAACCAAATCAAGTAACGAATGTTATTGAAAAATCGATGTCCAAAACAACCACACCTGTTGTAGATGACGATAAACTATCGAGTGAAAAAATGCTGTCACCAACGAAATCTGTTTTGGCAACATCACCTGTGTCATCTGAATCATCTGCGTCATCCGCGTCGTCTGAATCATCTGACTCACCCGTGTCATCCGCGTCATCTTCGTTAGATGAACCCGCAGATGAACCCGCAGATGAGATAGATGAATCACAAATACCTACAGTCGATGTAGTCGATGTAATCGAGAAACAACAAGACATGCCACCAGATGAGCAAGTTGACGGCACGGAAACGGAGGCAACGCCTTTGATATCACCAGTGTCAGAAGAATCATCAGACGACGAAACATCCGACGACGAAACATCGGAAGATGATGAACCGGAAACGCCGGATGACGAAGACGAATCATCCGACGAGGAAGAGAGCTACGATTATCTGTACCCAACACTATATGAACCACAATTCAATACAAAAATAGCACGGCGAAAAGAATTCCGCGATACGAAATATCAGGGAAAGATTGTGCCGGTCGAAGAAATGGCAGAAATAATGTGCAACGCCGCTTATGAACTGGCGCCGCACCAGCAGTTTGTCAGGAATTTCCTCTCTTCACAGACACCATACAATAGTATGCTTCTTTTCCATGGTCTAGGATCGGGGAAAACCTGCTCTGCCATTAGCGTGGCAGAGGAGGCACGCGATTATTTCAAATATGCGGGCATTTCAGGTGCGAATAAAATAATCGTGATTGCCTCTCCAAATGTTCAAAACAATTTCAAAGAGCAGTTGTTCGATGAGAAGAATCTTAAATACGATGATACACACGGATGGGTCATAAATAATTCGTGCGTCGGGTTCAAGTTGTTGAAGGAGGTTATGCTATCAAACCGCAAACGATTGAGCAATACCAACGAGGATAAGAATTATATTATTAAAAATATTAATCGAATTATCAATAAGCACTACTTGTTCAAAGGATACGAACAATTCCACAACTATTTCAAAAAAGGGGTTGATAAAAAACAGATAAAAAAGATGTTTGGTGACAGTGTTATTATTGTTGACGAGGTACACAATATACGCACCGACGTTGAGAATAGTGAGACGAAGAAGGAGGAGAAGCGTGCGCAAACGATGAAGGGTGTCACCGAAGCGTTAGAGTATTTGGCCGAAAACGCAAATAATACGAAACTTCTATTTCTCTCTGCGACGCCGATGTATAACAGTCCAAAGGAGATTGTTTTGCTGCTAAGTATCATGAATATGAATGATGGCAGAGGCAGGATTCTCGCAAAGGAGATATTTGACAAGGATGGAAATTTCAAAATTAATATGAATACGGGTGAAAAAACCGGTCTTAAAGTATTGGAGCAAAGGGCGCGAGGGTATATCTCGTTCGTAAGGGGAGAAAATCCATACACGTTTCCATATCGTATGTGGCCGACGAACTTTTCGAAAAACGCTAGTTTTCTGGCAAACGAACTCAACCGACCAATTCAAAAACTTAATGAAACCGAATTGGTTCAGGGCATTGAAAATTTGGATATCTTTGTCACGCCCATATCGCCATATCAGGAAACGGGATACAATTATATCATGAACCAAATAAGGTCTAGTGAAAGTAATAATTATTTTGATAACGATAAGGTGAGCTACAATATCATTCAAAAACCAATTCAGGCATTGAATATTTTATATCCTCATGAAGATTTGGATATGAATATGGATATGGATATGGGTCGCGTTAATGTCTCGTCGGCTTCGGTCGACATCAAGGAATTGGTTGGCAAACAAGGACTGGAACGAATCATGTCTTGCACAGAGGTATCCAAACCTGTTCCCAGCCGGTATGATTTCAAATATAAAAATCTAAAGGCAACCGGTCCCATTTTCTCTCCCAGTGAAATTGGTAAATATAGTGCGAAGATAAAGACAATTTGTGATCACATTGTAAACTCCGAAGGGGTGGTTCTGGTATACTCGCAATACATCGACGGCGGATTGCTCCCAATGGCACTGGCGCTCGAACAACTCGGATTTGCTCGCTCGGGGGAAAGTGGAACGAAGAGCCATTTGTTTGCTAAAAAATTTCTGCCTAAAAAACGAGACATCAAATTCAAATATGCGATGATTACAGGAGACAAGGCCTTTTCGCCAAACAACGCAAAGGAAATGAAATTAATCACCTCTCCTAAAAATAAAGATGGTGAAGAAGTGAAGGTGGTTCTTATCTCGCGCGCGGGTTCAGAGGGGTTGGATTTCAAATTTATCAGACAGGTCCATGTGATGGAACCCTGGTATAATATGAACCGAATAGAGCAAATCATCGGGCGTGCGGTTCGGACGTGCAGTCACAAACAACTAGAATTCTCCAAACGAAACGTCGAAATATATTTGCATTGTCTTTCCTTGACAAGCCGCGTGGAAAGTGCCGACGCTTACCTGTACCGAAAGGCGGAAAAAAAGGCAATACAAATTGGGAGCGTAAGCAGGGCGCTGAAAGAGGTGTCTGCCGATTGTCTACTTAATATTGAACAGGCTGGGTTCACGGAAGAAAATATGAATCAAGTCGTGAAGTTGCAATTGTCGAGTCTCGCGGATAATGGACAACCAAAGAGAATCGAGTATCGTGTGGGCGATAAACCATTTTCTTCGACGTGTGACTATATGGAAAGGTGCGAATACAAATGTAAATCAAATGATGATGGCAGCACCACGTTGGATACATACAACGATACATTTATGCTTCAAGACACAGAACAAATCAAAAGCGTAGTGAGGGATTTGATGGTGGAGAGATTCTTCTATCGCAAACAGCAACTAGTCGCAATGCTGAATGCGACGAAACCGTATCCGGCATCGAAGATTGATGCGGCACTCAACGAGTTAGTGGAAAACCGAGAACCGATTGTCGATAAGTTTGGGCGTCTGGGCAGATTGATACATACGGGCGACCTTTATTTGTTCCAACCACAAGTGTTAGATAATGACCGCATATCGGTATATGAACGAACGCGACCAGTCGAGAAAAAAATACGGATGCTGAAAGTAAAGGTTCCAAAACCACAGGTTCTCGAAGGGTTCGAGAGTGCGGGCAATAATGTCATCCAAGAAATCCTGAAAAAATATGATTTTGTCATAGGAGGGGACATCGACGTTATGACCATAAAGACCGAATTCCAACAAACATACACGCTTTGCAAGGAGACTTATGCGAGGATGATAAGCAAAGGCAAGGATGTAGCTATAATGAAGAAATTACTGGTTGCGCGTTTGATGGAAGAACTGAATTACGATGATTTATTCAATGTCATGACGTATCTTCTCAAAGAAGACGGCACCAACGAGCGCGAAGAGGAGATCAAAGCATTCAAAGAGTATTTGAAATCAAGGGAGTTTAAAAACACAAATAATCCCGCAATCTCTTACGTTTTGTATGAGGTGAATAAAAATGGTAGTTACAATGCAATCAAAACGAGACCGAGCCAACAGAATGAGAAGGAATGTGTAAAGGATCCAAAACTGGAAAAGGACTCGGTTGCTGACGCGAATAATAAGTTCAAATCACTCAAAGTCCATGTTCCTTATTACTTTATGGGGTATGTGAAAGAAGGAGATAAATTCCATATTCTCAAGAAAATCAAGCAGTTGGGATTACCGAAAGGCGTGAAGGTGGCTTCGAAAGAGCGTGTTGATGAGGAGTTTGAGTTCAGATATAAAGACGCAACCGACAAAGAGGGGAAGCGATGGTTTTTAACTTTAGTGGAACACGGGTTCACAGGAAATCAATACAAAGGGAAAGGAAAAGTGAAAAAAAATTGATATTAATTTAAGAATATGTCGGTATATTATACTATGAACTCTACTGTAAAACGAGGAAAGAAACCTGCCCAGCGGAATAATAAACGCGCTGCGAGCATTCCAGTGAATTACAGTAAGGCATTGATTAGTCGCAATGTTCCCGTTCCAATCGTGAATATCGGTGCGAACCTGGATGCGCTCTTGCAGCGCGTGATTGCGTCGTCGATCGAAGGGAAATGTATCGCAGATGGGTATGTTAAGCCGAACACGACAAAGGTGTTGGCGTATTCCAGCGGAACAATCAAAGGAGATGTAGTGTTCTTTAATGTATCGTTCGAGTGTCTGGTTTGTTATCCGCTACATGGCATGAAACTATCGTGCGTGGTCAAGAACATAACGAAGGCTGGTATTCGAGCGGAGTCCGATGAGAACCCAAACCCTATTGTGGTTTTCATTGCGCGCGACCACCATAACACGATGCCATACTTTTCGCAAGTCAATGAGGGCGATAAAATCGATATTAGTGTGATTGGACAGCGTTTCGAGTTGAACGATAAATACATTTCGATTATTGCCGAGTTAGTCGAACCTAATAAAATACAGGTCTCCACTAAGAAGCCAAGGATTGAAATTCAAGAGGATTAAAGCATAATCAAATCATATATAAAGCGTAGTATACTGATACTATAAAGGTTGTGAGTATGAGCATGGAACCGAACTTTAATCTTCAAGAACTGAAGGACAGGATTGAAGTTATGACGAAATATCATCAGGTTGAGATACTTCGAATCTTCGCCGCTGCCCACGAGTCTCATATTAATGAAAACAAAAATGGAACGTTTGTGAATTTGACTGAAGTTACACCGAATACGTTAGAGCTTGTTGCGTCATATGTGAAATACGTAGATGAGCAGACACACGAACTTGAAGAGATTGAAAGCGAAAAGTCGCAGATTCAAGAGACTTTTTTTAAAGAGGATAAAGACAAACGCAATATTAAATTAGCATTAGCATGAGCAATAGCATGAGCAAGAGCATGAGCGCTAGCAAGAGCAAGAGCGCGAACAACAGCAATAGCAAAAGCACTGCTTTGAAACACAATACCTACAATTCTTTATTCGACGGAATGCACCAATACATGTTTTCCGCCGAAAATATATTGCGTAACAGCAGTGTGGGAAACGATGGAAATAATGTGACCGCAAATACCAAGACATATTCTTATGAGAAGAAGAAAGAGAAAACCGAGGAGAGTGCGACATACTTGCCTAGGCAGCACGACACGTTGTTCTGGTGTTTTTTTATTGTCATGCACGGTTTCGAGGAATACGAGCTATACAAGTGTTCCCCGTTTAAGAAGGAAAAGGATTTCAAAATAGCATCGGTTGAACTCATCCGCAAACACGCGGTCAAGTTGAAAGCAATGAAGTTGAAATTAACGGTCATTGAGAATGAGTTGGTAAACGAACCGAGGATTACGTTGGTAGGATTGCGCGCATTAGCGTTGGTATATGGGGTATCGATTTTCTATGTATCGGGGTGCAGTTATTGTGATTTCGATTATCTGGAAGGGGGAGAGGATTCACCGCGCGGTATCTTGGTCTATGACAAGGCGACTTCTAAAACGAGCGTGAAATACAAGGACAACACGGGGAGCGATGCCGATTACACAAACGGAGTTCAAAAGACCCATTTTTGTATTGCGAATCCTGAGAAACCGATGAATGCCATTAGCGGATATACCCTTTCCGAACTACAGGAAATCTGTAAGAAGTTGAGGATTCCAACGTTGCGTACAGACGGGAAGAAGGAGACAAAGAAAACGCTTTATGAGTCAATTTTGAATGCTATTTGATAATATTTATACGAAAAAAAAATTGATTCAATTTGATATAAATATTATCATTTAAGATATATATACGCATGGCTAGACAACCTTCATCAAAAGCACCGTCAGACCAACTCGACGAAATGATTGTTTATTATTTAGACAATGCTACTAGTCAGGATGGTAATAATGGTGCGATTGAGATAGAAGCAAAATTTGGAACCATCAGAGAGTATGGACGCAAAATAACGCGCAATAATTTCGATAATGTTGCGAAGCAGCTCGTCTCTCAAGGGTTCTCCGCGTCATCTGATGAGCACATGCTGCGCATTGAGACGGAATACCAAAACCAATGGTCTAATATCCGCACTAAAATTACGGGTCTCAGAGACATCTCGACCTACTGTCAAAAAGAAACTATCGATGAAATTGCCGTATTTGAGCAGAAGTTCAATGGTCCGATACCTACGCAGCATCGCAATGTCGATTTCACCGACTTCAACTTTCGCGTTTCGATGAACATGGAAAAGAATCTCGAATCCGGACGCGGGATCACCAAAAATATAGAAGACAATTGGCAAGAGATGAAAAAGCGGTTTCGCTTGATGAACCGGACGACATTTGAACATAAGGATTATCCCTTCAAGGTCGACCTCAGTATTGTGAAGAGTTCGATGGAGCGTCGTGGTGCGTTGACCTTCAATGATTCTGGTGTCGCGAACGCGCCCGAGAATTACGAGATTGAGATAGAGTTCGACAATGACAGGATAAGCGAGAAGTTGAAGGCTGGTGGCGTCGACGCAATGAAGGAGGGCATCGCAAAGGAACTGAAGAAGGTGATCAAAATTGTGCTTTCTGGACTACAGTCGACGAATTATCCGGTTTCCATTCCGGAGCAGGACAAGGTGAAGATGGAATACCAACAAATCCTCTTTCCGGGAAGGAATACCGACAATCCACAGTTTATTGGTCCGTCATCTTACACATTACAAATAGATAACATTGTCAAAGAAGATTCTGAAAACGCGGGAAGCAATGTTCCGAATATACGCAACGATTATACAGTTACGGATAAGGCTGACGGTGATCGCAAGTTACTATTCATAACGAATAATGGACGTATTTACATGATTGATATGAATATGAACGTCCAATTCACTGGAGCCACAACAAACAGTAAGTTTGGTGGTACGCTTATTGATGGTGAGCATATTCAGTATAACAAAAAAGGCGAGTATAGTAATTTATATGCCGCGTTTGATATTTATTATATGGATGGAAAGGACTGTCGAAGCAACCCATTTTATAAGATCAAGGCGCCTGCCAAGTCCGGTGCTAAGCCCGGTGCTAGTGCTGTCCCGGATGCTGTTGCAGATGCGAATGTGAAATATCGTTATGATATTCTGGTATCCGCAGTAAAATCATTCAACGCGTCGTCGGTCGTGCCGAATAAACCGTCTCCACTGCGCATTGACACGAAGGTTTTCATTGCGGGGAGTAAAGAGAAGATATTTAAAGCGTGTAGGGAGGTCCTTGCAAAGGTTTCTGGTAAGGAATACATCTATGAGACCGACGGGCTTATCTTCACGCCTTGTCGTCTCGGAGTTGGCGCGGACAAGCCAGGCGATAAGTTGGGTGCGCCCAGAAAGAAGGCGTGGATACACTCGTTCAAGTGGAAACCGCCCGAGTTCAACACAATTGACTTCCTTGTCAAACTCGAAAGAAAGTCGGACGGCGAGGAAATTGTTGGCAATATGTTCAAAGTTGGACAAAATGTTACTCAACATGACCAATTGACGCAGTATAAGAAGGCCGTGTTACACGTCGGATTTGACACGAAAAAAGACGGGTTTCCGAATGCGTTCCAAGATGTGATAAACGGGGTCGTTCCCGAACAAGAGCAGAGTTCGAATCAAGGCAATCGGGGGCGCGGACAAGACTACGTTGCAAAACAGTTCTACCCCACTAATCCGTATGATCGAGATGCGGCGCTCTGTAATTTGATGCTGACGATGGGAGCAAACGGCAAAAAGGTGTTGAAGACGAAAGAAGGGGAGGTTATCGAGGATAAGATGGTGGTCGAGTTCAGTTATGACGGCACGAAAGAGATTGGATGGAGGTGGTCGCCCTTGCGCGTGCGCTATGACAAGACCGCTGACAGAGGAGGAGCCCGCTATGGAAATAATTACAACGTTGCGAACAACAATTGGCATAGTATATTCAATCCTGTAACTGAATCTATGATTTCAACCGGCAAAGAAATAGGTAGTCCCGCAGCAAGGGACGAAGACGTTTACTACAACCGGGACTCTGGGACGAAGTCTCAAACAATAGGATTGCGAGAGTATCACAATTGGTTGAAGAATATGCTTATTACAAAGACGGCGAATCCCGGAAATACGCTCATTGATTTGGCGGTCGGAAAAGGAGGTGATATGAATAAATGGTCGGAAGCAAAACTCGGTTTCGTATTCGGAATCGACTATTCGAATGACAACATAGTGAACAGAGTTGATGGTGCGTGCGCTCGTTATTTGGGTGCGTTGAAACGCAAGCAGAAAGTTCCAAAGGCGCTCTTCGCGCACGGCGACTCATCAAAAAATATCAGGAATTTGGAAGGTGTAAATGGCGATGAAGGGAAGAAAATTGTAATGTCGCTATTTGCTTTGGAGGCGAATGATGATGCGAATGGTCTCGCGGTTCGCGACGCTTATGGTATTGGAAGTGATGGTTTCGACGTGTGCTCGATTCAGTTTGCGATTCACTATATGTTCGAGTCGCCAACTACGCTCCACAACTTTCTCCGCAATGTCGCGGAGACCACTAAACTGGGTGGTTATTTCATCGGGACAAGCTATGATGGTGATAAAATATTCGAAATGCTAAAGGGTAAAAAGTTGGGTGGCAGTGAAAGTATCAGTGGGATAGAAACCGGTAATACCATATGGAAGGTGACAAAGCGTTATAGTAGCGATATGTGGGAAGCAGACAGCACGTCGGTTGGCTATGCGATTGACGTTTACCAAGAGACAATTAACAAAGTATTCACGGAATATCTGGTTAATTATGATTATCTCATCCGACTCATGGAAGATTATGGGTTTGTCCCTGATGAAACAAAGTTTATGGGTAAAACAAAGTTCGCAGATTTCTACGAAGAATACTTGAAAAAGAAGACCAAAAGGCATTCAGAAATGAATGATAGTGAGAAACAAATATCTTTCTTGAATAGATTATTCATCTTCAAAAAGGTAAGGTCGGTAAATGCGGAGCAAATCGCAACTATCTCGATTGATGGTGTCGCGTCGACCACCGAGGAACTATGATATCAGGTTTCTACAACGCATTTGTAGTAACTTGTTTTCGAAACGATATAAATGATAATTATGGATTTAATGTAGCATAATCCAGTTATATGAGTTTTTTTCAGATACCAACAATACCTTGGCGGAGTGACATTCACAAAACAATTACTGTTTCTTGTAAGAAGATGCACAACGCTGGACCCGAAGGCGACACTGGACCTGGCGACACTGGACCTGGCGACTCTGGGGACACGGTAATTAACAAAACGCTTATGCTTTACTTGACCCGAATCAAGACAGAGATTGACAATCGACAAAGTGAGTGGGATAAATTCAAAAAATACACGAATCCTTACGAGTATATTCATACAACAATACCGAACACAAGCAGTTCAATTTCGAAATTGAAACCGCTTTCTCGTTCATACTATAAGATGCTAGAAATGTATCATATGTTCAATTTGGGAGGCGGTCTGCCGTCTGAATGTCGGACGTTTCATATTGCGGAGGGTCCCGGAGGATTTATAGAGGCAATGTGCGAATTGCGCGGTGTTCCGACCGACACTTATGTAGGAATTACGCTCATCGATGATAAAAACTACAGCATACCTGGTTGGAAAAAGAGCAGGCAGTTCCTAGACAAGCACCCTAATGTGGAGATTGAATCGGGGAAGACGGGCACGGGAGACATCATGTGTGCTTCGAACCTGAAGTATTGCTATGAGAAGTATGGCGGGCAGATAGATCTTGTCACAGCTGATGGAGGTTTCGACTTTTCGGTCGACTTTAATCACCAAGAAGCGGCCAGCGCGAAACTCATTTTTTGTCAGATTGCCTTTGCTGTTGCGGTTCAGAAATCGGGCGGTAATTTTCTCATTAAATTTTTCGATACGTTTACACAGGTGTCGCTGGATATGCTATTTCTTCTTTCGTTGATTTACAACGATGTGTATTTTGTCAAACCAAATACGAGTCGCTATGCCAACTCCGAAAAGTATGTGGTGTGTAAAAATTTCAGATTGAATGCGGCAGAACGCGCGTCGCTCGTGGATTGTTTTATAAAAGAGTATGAATCGTTTGACGGCGATAGACCTATTACGTCTATTCTAAATGTCAAAGTTCCTTATATGTATTCGTGCAAAGTCCAAGAGTATAACGCCATATTCGGTCAGCAACAGATAGAGACGATATCGACAACGTTGAATCTTATTGATACTAGCAAACACGACCGGTTAGAAAATATGAAGAAAAGCAATCTACAAAAATGCGTGCTGTGGTGTCAGAAGCATGGGGTTCCTCACATTAGTGTGCCGGTCAATTCAAATGTTTTTTTGACGAAGGGCAAGGGTTAGTTCGTCGGGTCCGCATTGTTCGGTGGTTCAGCAGGATTTGCCGGTTCCGCATTTCCACCCAGTTGTTCGTTCGTTTCTAGCTGCGCCTCCGTAGCAGGCGGCGAAGTATCTACATTGCTGGCAGGTTCTTTGGGTTCCGCTGGTTCCGCTGGTTCCGCATTGTCCACTGTTTTGTCTTTATTATTGTTGTCGCCGTCTTCGCTGCCCTCTTGTGCTGTCGCACCGTTCTCAACGTCGCGCTGAAACCGTTTGATGTTATCTTCGGTATGGCTACTTGAACCATCGCTGCGATATGCCGAGATGTCTTGCCCACTCTTTGCCTTTTCAATGAGATCGAAATAAGCGTCTTCGTTGCTGATGATGCTGACTAAGTTCTTTTGCGATGCCCTCAAAAATCGCTTTCTGACATCCGGGTAGAGGCTCGTCTCTAAGAGTTCGAGGGCATCGTGATATTCGCGCAGCAATGCGTCGTCCACCTCCGTGCTATTTCGCGCCTTAGCAAGGGTGCTCGTAAGGACGGTGCACGACTGAATGAGCACCTCTTGTTGCTCGTTGTATCTCTTGAACTTGATGAGGGAAGAGATTGCTGCGACAAGCGAAGAGAGGATAATTGGAAATAACTCTAAAGATTGTGCTTCCCATCCCATTTTCATCTTGGTGCTTTCGAATAGCGAAGACCCTAAACTAACGAAAATAATAATCTTGTTCCAGAAATCTCCCTGTCGTTTCAGTTCTTCGTGTGCCAGGTGGAGAGAATCGCGCTTGTACTTGATGTCACTCTTTATTTCGCTAAGACTGGTTTTTTCCATATGAATGAAATGAGCAAAGTATTTTATGAATTCTATCGCATTATTGTCTATTATTTTGTAGTCGTTTAAGAATACGATTACAAAATAAATATCTGGATGAGCGTTGGTGTAATGAATACTGAATATATGCGTCTCGGTGGGCATCTTCCAACGGATTTACTTGTGTTAATCAAAGAATACGCACAACCCATGTACAGAAAACCACCGCACTTCAGGGTTTATTCCCCGATGCTTTCTGGCATGAAGTCGGTAATTATATGGAGACTCCTCAAACAAGAATGCCCACAATGCCGTGGATGCGCACATAAAGAGGCGATGAATAATTCTCATTATTCTCGTTTTTACCGTCACTTGCTGCCAATGCAAACCGGTGAACTGTTCGAGGAAGACGAGAGAATGAACTACATTATACGCGATATTCTCACTCTGATACGCCGTGAAAAGAAACTGAGGAAAAACGGAAACTAATACGACATAAAAGCATTTGAATACCTTCATTGTATGCGCCAATGATTGTCGGGTTCGAGATTATTTTTGGATGTATTCTCAAGGCAATTGTTTGTGTGTGGGTCCGTCCACCGAATAATCGGGCTCCATACAATCGGGCTCCATACATTCGGCCTCCATATAATCGTCATCCCCAATATCATACCCATATTGTTGAAGGTAATACCAGAGACGGTCTGGGTGGAAGCACTTCATCATGAGTTCTTCCACAAAGGGTTCAATGCGTGATTTGAGCGACGAGTAATCTAATTCGAAAATACAACGGTTGTTTATGAGCGTTCGTAACTGGAGACGCGCGTGATGCTTATCAATGAGCGATGAGGCATTTGGGTTATCGCTTAGCCTACCCCAGTCTATCTTGTCGAGATTTGCCTCGAGAATATGAACTGCTCCAGGGTTCCCGGAGAGCTCGCTCCAACAAATTCGCTCTGGGTATTTTTCCAGCAGTTGGATTGCATTACAATTACCAGAAAGCATAGTCCAGTCGATTTTATCCTGGTTTCGCTCAAGAATTTCGATTGCGCCTGGATTATCGGAGAGAAAGAACCAGTCTATTTTATTCAGGTGCGCTGGGTCGTTCCAAATGTCAGCGCATGAAGTATTGCATGAAAGCATTTCCCAATCGATTTTGTCGATGTTTTGTTTCAAGAGTTCGGCGGCGCCGGGGTTGACGGAGAGAACCTGCCAATCTATTTTATCTTGGTTCCTAGCCAACAAGTATATTGCGCGCGGATTTTTCGACAAGAGTTCCCAATTGATTCTCTCCACGTTTTCTTCTAAGAGATGCACCGCATTCTGGTTCAAGCACAGTGCGTTCCAGTCAATTCGCTCTTTGTGTTGAACCAAAATATGAATCGCGTTCGGATTCAGAGAAAGCAACTTCCAATTTACCTTGTCTAGATTCTTTTCGATGAGAGGGATTGCGTTGTTGTTTAGTGACAAAAAATCCCACGAAATAAAATGTGGGTTCTCCGTCAAAAACTTAATTGCCATAGGGTGTCTTGAAAGAAAGATACTTACATTCCGTATTCCCTCCAATGACTCTGTATCTATCCAATCTTTCATTTTATAAGGGAGACAGTTGAGTTCATGTTTACTCCTTTCTTCGCTGTCCATCCAATACCAATACCATTTGTTCGGATTCGGCCATATGTGTTGCACCATTTGTTAACATTATGCTGTTTCATTTATGCTGTTTCATTTATGCTCTTTCATTTATGCTCTTTCATTTATGCTCTTTCATTTATGCTGTTTCATTTATGCTGTTTCATTTATGCTCTTTCATTGTTGTTTGTTGATGCCTGGGATAATGGAGTTCATTTTTTCAATCCGTTCGATTGTTTTGTCAATGCTGCTTTTGGCCACACCATTGAAGAGATAATTGGTGGCGGGGGCAATTTCATTTTTCTTGACGTCGCGATATACGAGGTCAATCTTCTTGACAATGGCGTCGATTGATGATTTGTTATGCACGATGTCGACGGCATAGTCGACATTTTCACACAGGAGTGCCACCGCGAAATATATGACGAAGCGTCTTCGCTTCTTCACACCGGGCGTATATTTGATACAGAATATCTGGAGCAGCGCCTCCATGACCTTTGAAGCTATTTTATTGCGACTTTTCTCCACTTCTTTCAGCAGGACTTCCCAAATCAACCACATGATATCCAACTGATAATTCTCTGATACTGGCGCAAATGTCCGCCGTTCGCAAAGACATTTCTCTTTGCGACGTTTGCAAAGCACCTCGAACTCGAGCGCCCACTCGACCCAGTAGCAAGCAGAGACCACGTTCTTGGATTCTCGGGAAATGTGGTAGGCAAACTCATTCACGGCAACAAAGAGCTCTTTAGGATCCCCCGATCGAAACGTGCCGTCCACATACCCGATGTTGGGCGCTTTTAATTTCGTCGCCATGTGGGTCATATCGAACACGCCCGTTTTGGGGAGTTTCACCGGTTCAAAGGCGTGTTTTTTGCGCGAATTAGACAATACGGCAATGATTTCGGCAAATATTTCTCTTATTTTCGGATTATTTCGCATTCTGAGTTCATTGTCGAGATATCCGTTCGACAACACGGTTTTGAAGTCCTCAAAACGTTTTGCGAGATAAATCGGCAGTTTAGGACTCCCTAAATGAATGTATCTTGAAACATAGAGTATAAGGCACTCCCAAAGGTCGGAATAATGTCCCGCACATATAAATTCCGCACCCCAATAACACGCCGCCTCCAGTTTACCCGACGCAATACAATCAATGAGTTCCTTTTTCACCTTCACCTTTTGGAATTTAGAAAATGTAATCCCTTTGAATTCTTTTGGATTACGTTTGTCGTTTATTTCGGTGTCTGACATATAATACATTTTCACACAAAAAATATCACCATATTACATATACAATATGAAATATACGAACCCCAACAAACTATTGCGTCTCTTTAAAAAACTGAGCGTTTGGGAAAAGGTGTTCTACGCATTCCTCTTGGTAATTGCCTCAATAACTGTGGTCAATTGGGTCTATGAACCTGCCGAGGGGTTTGAGAATGATGATTCTTCAAACAAGAAACTTATGGTGAAAACGGGAAATGGTATTTACGATGATTTCTATAGCAATATCTACGACAAACTGGTGTTTTGCAAAGTGAAGAACGACTTTGAAATAAGGGCAATCATGAAACATACGAAACCGAGCAAGAACAGCAAAATCCTCGATATTGGAAGCGGCACTGGACATCACGTGGACGCCTTTGCGTCGAACGGGATCAATGCGGTTGGCATCGATGTATCCCCATCGATGGTGGCGAAATCCAAATCGACCTACCCTGATAACAATTACAAAGTTGCTGATGCGATGGAAAGCATGCTTTTCCCGCAGGGTTCGTTCACCCACATTACGTGTCTGTATTTCACCATTTATTACATTGAGGACAAGCGGACCTTCTTGAAAAATTGTTACGACTGGCTGGCGCCCGGCGGTTTCCTGGCGCTTCATCTGGTGGATCGGGACAAGTTTGACCCCATACTACCGGCTGGCGACCCGTTTTCCATTATATCTCCCCAACGCTACGCGAAGAAGCGGATTACCTCGACCGTTGTAAAGTTCAAGGGGTACGACTATCGCTCCAATTTTGAATATAACCCTGAGAAGGACGAGGCGTCCATGAATGAGCAATTCAAACGGACAGACACTGGCGATGTCCGGAAAAACGAGCACCGGCTCTTTATGCCTACACAAAAGGCCGTGCTTTCCATCGCGAAGGATACCGGATTTATTCTCCACAGCCAGACGGATATGATGCGCTGCCAATACTCGACCCAATACATATACATATTAGAAAAACCGAACTAGATTAGTTAGTATTAAAATATTGTTAATAAAATATTGTTAATATATATCCAGAATCCAGAATAATGTTGGACCCCAGTTTTTTCATTTATGTTATCATTTTGATGTTTTTCGAGATATCGGCACAAGTCCTTTTTAAAAAATCATATTCTCTTGACAAGAACAAGAGTCTAATCCTCTTAGTTGGAATACTTTTGTATTCGATATCTGGATATTTCGCATACAAACTATTAGGTTATGGTTCAATGGGAATGGTTAATATTGTTTGGCATATGTTCCATTTTATTCTTCTGTTTATAGTAGGTCATTTTGTATTTGGAGAGAATTATACCAATAAGCAATTGTTTGCATGTATACTTGGTATGACATCCATATACCTATTCATGTTGGAAGGCATGTGATATGTGATGAAGATCCAAACTTTAAGGTAATAATTACCACAACATTTATTTAATGTTATTGTATTATATAAGATGGATAACCTAGAAAAAATAAATGATCTCCTTTTCTCTCCACTTGCCAAGAACCACTGTGTTTACTTTTACATCTTGATGATTTTTTCGTTGGTCACTCTAGTTATCAACATCGTTGCGCTTCTCTGGGTGTCTGCGAGCACTAAAACACCGAAACACTTGTGGCGACACGCGGTGATGACCCTGATACCGGGGTTGTTGGGATACTATCATACTCGCCTCTTCTATTCGATGTGCGTGAACTAATGGTTTATAGATTTATAGATTTATAGATTTATAGATTTATAGATTTATAGATTTATAGGTTCTTTCTTCAACTTTTTATTATAGTTTCTAAACAGAAGTATGCTACTATATATTGCGGCATCTATTATCATGATTTACTTAATCTTAAGGGCATTCATTAAGATTAAATTCCATTTTTGGAGCACACAACCGGTTTTCCATATATACGATTTGCAACATTGGTTGCGACCGAATCGAGTGATTGAACAAGACCTTCCTAAAATAAATAAGTATGTGAATCTCATAAATATTCGGACCGAATCAATCCTGGATATGTCCGAAGACGACGTCTCCCGCGTTGCTTCATTTATCCGGAAGAATTACTTAAGAAACAATGAGGCAGAATATATCCCCGAAGAGAAACACATCATCCAATACATGAAGGGTTCCAATCATCCTTCGTACATAAGTATTTATAGACGACCCAACCTGCTCGTGGGCGGCAATGGGGATCCGGCAATTGATACAACCAAAATAGAAAATGAAGGTGAAAAAATGGAAAAGAGTGGGAGTAACCCGGAGAGAAACGATACCAATCTAGATATTTTATCGGTAATTACGGCACGCATTTTACATATTACACTGAAATCAGTGGGGTCATTTCCTTTGTACTACGTTGACAATCTTTGTGTCAATCCGGCAATGCGGAAGAAGGGTGTCGCACCAAAAGCCATCCAAACACTTTATTATCATTTGCGACGCCGAGATGAAGATGTGAAAACTTTCCTATTCAAGCGCGAAGGCGAAATGACCGCGATCGTTCCCCTGACAACATTCACTACGCGCGGATACGACGTGTCAAGCATACGGCGCGTGGAACTCCCTCACGCATCGATGACTGTGCTAGAGGTGACACCAAAGTGCCTTGGTTTGTTTGTCGATTTCATGCAGAGGCAGCGAGATTCATACGATTGTGTTGTTGTTCCGGACGTAAGCAACATTTCCAATATGCTTTCGGCAGGTATTATTTCCATACGAGGTATAATGGAGAGCGGAGCATTGATTGCGGTCTACGTATTTCGCGATTCCGCGACAATTTATGACGGAGAACGCGCGGTTGAACTCGTCAGCAGTATGTCCGCGTGCCATTTTGACGAAATATACTACGCGGGGTTTACAATCGGTCTAGCATCTTGTTGCCAAGAGTGGAAAGCAACAAGGGTTGTCATTGATGGTGTAGGCGGAAATGATATAATCACAAAATGTATGGGCAACCGCGGGTGCAAACCATTCCTCGAATCACCATCAGCATTTTTCCTATATAACTATGTCTCTTACGCGTTTCCCGCGAATAAGTGTTTTTTGTTTTGCTGATGCTTATGCTATTGCTGATGCTTATGCTTATGCTATTGCTGATGCTTATGCTATTGCTGATGCTTATGCTATTGCTGATGCTTATGCTATTGCTGATGCTTATGCTGATGCTTATGCTTATGCTGATGCTTATGCTTATGCTGATGCTTATGCTTATGCTGATGCTTATGCTGATTACCGAACATATTTCCCCGCGCGCGCGAAAGAATCAACAATGAAGATGAGGAAGACACCGACAAAGGAGTAAAGAATCAACTCTTCGGTTGCGTGTCCGGTTTTGTGATCTTGCTGCTCTTCCAAAAGATAGAGGATTTTGTCCATTTTTTTCATCAACTCATTACGGTTTGTAATTGGTTGTTCGCTCATTTGGGTGAAGTAGGGCACGTTCTTGCGATAATAATCCTCTACTTGAGTGCTTTTGATGTCGCCGAATGATTCCGGAGTTAATGCACCATCGCCGACCATTTCAGTAGACGCGTTGACGTTGCTACCGTGTTCTTCATCGCGAACACCACTGCCCGTAAGACCGCCTAGATTGAGATGATGGACTTGGCTATTATCATTATCTTGATGTTCGCCTTGTTTTCGAGTTCCTATTCTCTCTTCGCCTGCTGATTTAGGCATAGGAGGCGGAGTGAAATCAGCCATCCCCTCTTCGGTTCCGTTGCTGCCATCCGAAGAATTGGCGTGGATTTTATCAATAATTGCCGCCACATTTGGCTTGGTGTGTTTCTTTAGGGTTTTGTTTTTAGTAGATTTCTTTTTTTCTATATCTGTATTTTGGGAGGTTTCATCATTATCGAATGGTGCCCATGCTAAAGGAAACGACATATCTATAAGAAAATGAGATATTATTATTTTCAAAACAAAGTGAATAATTCTCTCTTGTTATGTTATATGATGAAAGGTATTGAGTTCATTGTGCTTCCTATTATTGCGTTTAGTGTATACACAAGACCCAGAAGTTTAGTAAAATTTAGCGGAAGTATCTTGGGCAAGATACTTATGATTATTGCTGTGATCGGCGCTGCTTCGCATAATAAGCTTTATGGAATTATCGCGGCTACGGCTATGGTTCTTATTCTCGAGAACAATTACGAAGGGTTCGAGGTTTCCGATATATCGAATATTATTCGTGGTTCTGGTGAAAAAGATGAGGATGATGACGCGAGTAAAGATGCTGATGCCGAAGCGGATGCGGATGCCGATGCCGAAGCGGATGCCGAAGCGGATGCGGATGCCGATGCCGAAGCGGATGCCGATGCCGATGCTGATGTGGAAGAGGTTGATGCCGATGCCGATGCCGATGATGCCGATGCCGATGATGCCGATGATGCCGATGCCGATGATGCCGAAGAGGTCGATGCCGAGGGAAAAGAAACGTTTATTGGATCGTTGCTTTCTAATATAGGAATTACGAGTAGTAATGAGCGCATTGATAAAGAGAGAAAACTCCAACAAGGTAAATGTTCTAATGAGGAATTCACTAAAATGTACTAGATTATCTTGAGAGCAATAATATAATTTTCCTCAAAAACAGATATATTTTAATCACCAGATTAATATATATCTATCTATCTAATATGTCGTCCATTGCGAAGAGACTCTTTGTCTTTGGTGTAGTGAGTTTGTTGATTGTTACTTTAGTTGAGATTATTTACGGAAGAGAGAAAATGGAAGGCTTCGTAGAGAAGACGCGAGTGTATAAAAGCGGTATGCAAACAATGCGAAAGTGTAAGCGCGAGGCCGGTCGTTTTGCGAAAGAGAAAATGGACAGTATTAAATCAACCACGAAAAGATATATCCGCGTACATCGCCTTTAGTTTTCAGATTTTATTTTTCTCACTTACTATTAAATATGCCGTCAAAGACCGCATTAGTTCAATCGAAAATGTCCGACATATTATCCTCAAAAATACGTGTCGAAATGCCAAGTAGTATTCAAAATTCACTTAACTCGCTAAACAACAGCAAATTTGTATTGGGTATAACAATGCTTCTCATTAACATTGGCTCAAGATATATAGAGTTGGGCTTTACGAAGACCCAAGAGCAGGCTTTACGCAATGGATTGGGACGCGAACTGCTTATATTTGCCATTGTCTTTATGGCTACACATGATATTGTAATTTCAACACTTATGACCGCGTCGTTCATCGTTCTCTCCGACTACCTTTTCAACGAAAACAGTCGATTCTGTGTCCTGCCTGCTCGGTTACAAAAGATCGCCGAACTGGTGGACAAGAACAACGATAATGAAATCTCCGCAGAGGAGGAGAGACAAGCACTAGAAACACTCCGTAAAGCAGAACAACAGAAGAAGAAGAAAGAGCAAGACATATTTAACAGCTTCCTCATCAACTAAATTTTATGGATGTGTTAAGGGGGTGTCTTGGTAAAAATATATGTGAAAGTGGTTTAAATACGATGCTGTATATTTTTGTATTATGAAGTCCTCGTCGTTTCTCACCGTTCTTCTAGCCTCTGTTTCCGGAATGACCTTTGGATACCAGGTTCCTTCTATTGATGGTGTTGGTGTAACCGCGCCATTTTCAAGCAAGTTTGACCCAATCGGATTTTCGTATCAGGTTCCGTCTTATGAGTTCGCGCGGCTTCGTGAGGCCGAACTGAAGCATGCCCGATGGGGTATGATCTCCGCCACGTCAATTCCACTTCTAGAGACCCAGTCACACGCACCTGCGATTCACGCATACGACCATCTTTCGACCGACTATCAGATTGGTATTGCTGCTCTTATTCTGATGGGCGAGTTTACCACGATGATTCGTGGATACAAGAATCCGTTTGCCGATGGTTCGCCTTCGGCGTTCAAGTTGCGCGATGATTACCAACCGGGCGATATGGGTTTTCATCTTGCCGACGTGCTTTCCGACAGCGCATTTGTAGACCTGTCAAATAAGGAACTTAATAACGGTCGTCTTGCGATGATTGCGTCACTTGGAATGATTGCGCAGGAAGTCATCACCGATGCTCCGCTATTCTAGATGTAAAATGTAAAAATGTAATCCACAAATCTATGAAAAGCACTTAAAATTTTATTCATCCACATATACATATCTATGTATACGTGGATAGTAGTCGCAGGAGGTATTTTTTCGTTCGTTGCGGCAATGGGCATCGGGGCGAATGACGTCGCTAATGCTTTTGCAACGTCGGTCGGGTCTAAATCGCTTACAATGAAGGAGGCAGTTGTTCTGGCCAGCATCTTTGAAACGAGCGGTGCCCTATTAATGGGAAGTCACGTCACAAAAACGATTCGCAAGGGGATTGCCGATTACGAATGTTTCGAGGATGACCCAGGTGCCCTTATGTATGGGTCTATGTGCGTATGTTTTTCGGTGGGGATGTGGTTGTTCATCGCATCACGCTACGAGATGCCAGTTTCGACAACCCATTCGTGCGTTGGAGGAATGATTGGAATGACGGTTGCCCTCAAGGGAGTTGATTGCGTGACATGGTATGAATCAAGAGACACATTCCCCTACATTGGCGGTGTCTCCGGAATCGTAGTTTCATGGTTTGTTTCGCCCGTGTTATCGGCAATCATCTCGACCTCATTATTTGCCACGATTCGCTGCCTTGTCCTCCGGAGTAAGCACAGTTTTGACCGAACCACCTACCTGTTCCCCCTTCTCATTGGCTCGGTTGTCACGCTTAACGCATTCTTTATTGTCTACAAGGGCGCTAAGGGACTGGGTCTTGACGACACCTCATTCGATGTTGCGTGCGCGTGGTCGTTTGGAACTGGTGCAGTGGTTGCGGTCGTTGTCTGCCCATTCACCGGTCATATTAGAAAGCGAGTGAACCGAAAGTTTGGTGCGATTATCGACCTCGATATTGTAGAGGACGGGGAGATTTTTTATGTCGGTTCGGGTCACCAAGAAACTAAAATGAACTGTGGCGAACACGAACACGAACACGACCGGGGAAAAATCGGGTGCTGCTCTTCCATTGTTCAACACGTGGAAGCAAATCTGAACAAAGATTTAGACACGATTGTAAACGACAATAGCCGAGTCACCGAAATCCATACGGACGCGGAGAAGTTCGACCCTAAAACAGAAGAGTATTTTAAATCGTTACAGGTGTTCACCGCAATATGTGCGTCGTTCAGTCACGGTGCGAACGACGTGGCGAATGCGATTGGACCATTTGCCGCCATTTATTTGATAGGACGAGACGGGGCAGTACACAAGAACAACGATTTGGAGAGCGACGCCTACTGGATACTGGGATTCGGCGGAGTTGGCATCACCATTGGGCTCATTCTCTACGGGTATAAAATCATCTATGCCATCGGGTTGAAACTGTGTAAAATAACCCCATCGAGAGGGGTTGCGATCGAGTTGGCCTCCGCAATCGTCATTATCGGCGGCAGCCGGTTACAAATCCCACTCTCTACCACGCACTGCCAAGTTGGAGCGACGATTGGCGTTGCGGCACTGGAAAATCCGCGCACTTGTGAAGGTGTCAATTGGTCGATAGTGTGGAAAACTATTTTCGGCTGGGTCATCACCCTTGTTGTCGTGGGCACATCGACCGCGCTCCTCACAGCACAGGGGACTTATGCGCCAGAGGTTGGTGTTCACGGCTGCGAACTCTCGCTCTGAAACGTCATCTGATATCGTAATTTAGTGCCGATTTTCTTGAAATAATTAGCAATCGTATTCCTTGATACACCAAAAAATAAAAAATATGCATTACATAATCTCATAAATATATATATATTGGTATCGTATTAGTAAATAAAGAACAAAATCCTCTTTATTTACTATTATTTACTATTATTTGATAATATAGTCCTTGTTTATCTCAGAAATCACATTGTTGATTACAAGGTTTTTAAGAAGTATATACAATGTAACATTGAGCATGAGTTGTTTCAGAAGTTTATGTGAGTCTTCATTGCTGATGTCAAATGCATTCTTCGAGAGCATGTTTTTCTTGTGCAACTGATATGCTACCCAAATCAACTCATATGACAAGATGTAAAGGAACGATGACGACGTATCGTTTGTCATATGGTAGAATTTCAAGAGATACAACATTTCGTTTACCGCATTATCGCTTAAAATCGACACGCTTCTCTCGATAAGACTGCTTTCATCTTCGACGATGGAATTCATTTTAGGTAAAATCGTCCGCACAGCCTCGCGTTTCATAATCTTGCAATTAACGCGTACGAATTTATACATGGGGGGGAATGCTTCAGTGTTGTGGGCAAAAGTCCACAACACAAAGAATATGCGAAACCGCATCGTTATGCGCGTTAATCTTGGTATGGTTCTTATATTGATATAAGAAAATTTTATATCAATTTTATTACACATTACAAATAGTTCGCTTATAACAGATCGGCAACAATAGCATCTGCAACAATAGTATCGGCAACAATAGCATTAAATCCGGTCTTAAGTTCCTCTGGAATACAGGCAAAGTCTACAATGGTTGTATTTCTCTCCAGACGCTCGGCAGCCCCATCGCATTCTTTCAGTTTACGTTCGAACAAATCGCGATTCTCGTAATACTTGGCGGCGGTCTTGATACCGCATCGTGGGAGAACCGAGGGAATATTATCGCTCTTGTCCCCGGCCACGATTTTACAAAACAGGTCTTTCTTGGCGTCTTGAAACGAGGTTTTGCTCGTGGTGAGATTCTTATACTTCAAATCGACAAGGGTAATCCATGGATCGCACGCAATCTGGAGGTAATCCATATCGCTGGTAATAATCCACACCTTTGCATCGGGATATTTTTGTCGAATATGTTGCGCGGCCAACGCGATGCAGTCATCTGCCTCCAATGCCGGATATTCTAGAACGCCTTTACAGTCGGCCTTCGCAAACAGTTCTTCCGAATACGCGACTTTAAAAAGGGAACTAACGTCATCGCCACCACGACCTCCCTTGTAATTTTCGATGTGCGCGTTTCGCCAAATGGTATGCTTTGGACAATCCTTGCCCACATATTTGACGGACTGGTCGATGCCTAACATACTATCCATCTCCGCGATCTTGCTGACAAACGTGTCCCGAAACTTTTCCATAAACATCTCGCTCTCGAATGGAATATCGGGGTCTTCGGGTTTCTTCCGCAGTTTATACCAGACGCAAAGCGCGTAATAGCGGTAGAATATGTAGTAACTGCCATCAATGAGAACGAAATTCATCACTTGTACAATAATATATAGTGATGAGTTTTTTAAACCATTCAATTTTAGTGTTCGTCTCGCGCACAATCTATGATACTCGTCTCAAACATGGAATTCACTGCTTCTTTGACGTTCTCCAAATAGCTTGTCTTATGCGACAATTTCGTGCTCACGCTGTCGGCAATCGCGAGGGATAACTCGATGCGACAGAAACTTTTCGAAAGAGACAGTTTGTATTTTCGAAGCACGGTGTTTATCCGGAACATGTCTTCCGGAGTGAAATTGCGCACCTTGTGTAGCACCTCGCCTATAATACCCCCGATTTCTGCGCGAAGATTATTGTGGTCCCACGCAGAGAGCTCTTTCATAAGGGACATCGGTTGTACGAGCCCGTCCAAAATGTTGTCGGCTGCTGCCGCGCCCCCATCGCGCGCGCTGGCAATGCTCACAAAAAATTTATGGAAATATGCCTGCTCCTCCTTTGTGATTTCCCCCATAATGCCGTAATCCAGAATACCGAGTTGGAAGTTTCCGTCCGCGTCCTTCATAAAGACGATATTACCCGGATGTAGGTCGGCGTGATAAAAACGGTTGAACAGCAAGCACTTCATCCCGAACTTTGCTAGTAGACGACAATACTCGTCCTTCTCGTCGTCAACAAGTTCGTCGAGTTTCTTACCCTCCAAATAACTCATCACAATGATGGAGTCGTTAGCATTTGTGAACTCGGGGTAGACCGCGGGGACGTTGATGTACTCAGTATGCTCGCAGTTCTTGAACATGCGCAGGATATTATCCTTTTCGTTTGTGAAATTTGTCTGCGTAATCAGATTCGACCGATTCTCTGTAAATATATCGAGAAGTTGGAGATTCCGAACATAAGGAAACCACGATACCACCCTTACCAAAAAGTGGACTTTTCGCAGCGCGTCTTCGAGACGCTTCTTCACTCCTGCTCGCATCACCTTGATTACCACCGGTTTCGAATTGAGCTTGGCAGAGTAGACGAGCGCAATCATCCCCGATTTTACCGGTGCTGCGTTGCGGTCGAACTCGAGCGTGTGTCCGTGCTCGCGGGCAGTATGCTGTAGCGATTGTGCGAACTCGCCGCTGACCTCGCACGGTTCGAACGGGACGTGGTCGGTGTAGACCGTGACATAATCGATTTGTTCTTGGGTCAGCAAGTTGGCGTTTGTCGAAAGGGCTTGGAGCGCCTTTACAAAGAATATATTCAACTTTCCCAATTCTTCTGTGCATTTCTTGAAACATTCGAATGAATTGTAATAACCCAACGCATATAGGAAACAATATTTGAAGAAAGTTGCGAATGTTCGAGACACGAATACCAAGTTCAAAACAAGCTCTTGTCCCATGAAGTGTTATACTACGACATTTTCTCTATAAATGTTTTTAAACGGAAGAATATTTTTTTCATAAGAAGACCGGCGATGTTCTCCATGTAAGTGGGCAGATCATCCACCAAGTCCATATGAAATGCGTATCTCACATCTACGTGATGCTCTGTGCGAGGCGAGACCACTAAATCAGCGTAGCTGCTGGTGACCACATCGCAACCGCGAATATCACCCTCATAAGGAATGCTCATGCTCAAAATCCGGATCTCACCCGAATCAGAATCCTCTTCTCGTCTTGTGTTGAGGAGCATATATTTTTGAGCAATACCTAATTCGCTGCCAAAACGTTTGAACACTAAGAGAACGTCGATAGACCCGTCATCCCTCGAGCGCAACGTTTCGACGCGTTCCAAGACGTCCTTATTCAGTTCAAACATGAGTTGATACAGTTTAAGGTCGATTAGTTTCCGCAGCATAATATTTGGATTCATCACATCGAATTCCAATGAAAATGTGTTGTTGTTTTCCTTGTTTTTCTTCAGCACAATATTTTCTTTATCGCACACAAGTTTATCGCACACAAGTTTATCGCACACAAGTTTATCGCTACACTCTGTGAGAGGAGTAAGGGACATGCTATATATTAATATCCTTATATCTAAACTTTAACGAAGAAAAACCAGTATAAATATTATTTTTATTATAAGTTAATGGAATATCAAGAAGTAGAGTTCAAGGTGAAAGATAATAATCGTGTATTAATTGCAACACCCGCATACAATGGTCAAGTATCCTCAAAATACACTGAATCTTTGCTAATGACATGCCTCCTTTTATCAGAACATAATATCGAGTTTCAAATTAAGTTCATAAACAATCAAATTGTTACGCGCGCGCGTAACATGCTATCACATTTATTTATGAAAGGCGATTTTACTCACATGCTCTTTATAGACGCTGACATTGTTTGGAACCCGGATGATGTGTTGAAATTATTGAGTCACAATGAAGAATGTGTAGTAGGTATTTATCCAATCAAAGCATATCATATAAATTCAGAATCTAATAAATCAACTCTAATACCAAGTTCTAAAATATGCATTTCAAATGAATCAAAAGGTCCTTATTTACAAAGATTAAAATATGCCGCAACTGGGTTTATGCTTCTACGCAAAGCGGCATTACAGCGTATCGAATTGGACATTGATACATTTTATTTGCCTAATTCATCGTCCGATTCGGAGTCTAATCTTTCTAAGCTTTATAATTATTTTGATTGTAACGTGGTTGACGAAAACTATTTGACGGAAGATTACTATTTCTCTCACTTGTTCAACAAAAATGGTGGAAAAATATTTTTTGATAAGCGAATCAACCTTATACATATTGGTAACCACGAATATGGGTCAAATAATAGTTAGATATTCTACAACAAAATATTAATTAAAACAAACATAAAACGATTGCGTAATATTTTTACACTTGAATGAATATGAATAATTCTAATGATGAAACACGCGAACATGATAGCAGCAAGAACAATGATAACTTTAATAAATTAGCGAATTATCCAAGTTTTCAACGTTTGGAATATACCGATCAAAAAGTGCTTGTTGATAAGATAACCGAACTCTTTAAGAAAGGTTCTGACGAGCGTTGGTTAGTGAGCGAGGATGAAATCAAGATTGGCAAGAAAATTGGGGAAGGGAGTAATTCGGTGATACATGATTGTCAGTGGCGAGGATTGAACATCGTAGTGAAAATGACAAAAACGAATAAACTGGATTTGCTCAACGTGCTACTCAAAGAGATTGATGTTTGGTCGGGACTCAGACATCCGAATCTTGTCCAGTTTCTAGGCTTCAGCTACAGTTTCAAAAATCACGAGTTTATGATTCTTATGGAGAAGATTGATGGGGTAAATCTCCGCGAGTTAGTCGAGAGAAAGATGAGCAATATCTCCAATCATCAAAAATATCATATTTGTATGCAACTGATTAACGTGATTAAATTTCTCCACTCGTGCAAACCAGCAGTGATATACCGCGATCTGAAACCAGAAAACATAATGATCGATAAATTTTACAATGTGAAACTGACCGATTTTGGACTGAGTCGGTTTATGCCTGAGACCGAACCATACAAGATGACGGGGACGACGGGAACCATACGTTACATGGCACCAGAAGTTTACTTTGGTCAGTATTACGACCTGAGTGCCGACGTTTACAGTCTTGGTCTTATCATATACTATGTGTTCTCGGGAAGCCGCCCTTTCCTGGATTACAATACCCAAACAATTGGGACATATTTTACGAACCCAGACCTCTTATTCTCCACGAAACTCGTGAAGGAACGGAAGATACGCTCTATTATTAACAACTGTATTGAGAAGGACTATAGGGAACGTTGGGACATAAATGCGCTGTGGTCTAGTTTTATGGATGCAATGTGCGGCGGGAACCAAAACGGATGTATGTTATCATAAGACAGATGAGAGTGATGCGAGGGATGGCACTATATTTTGAATGCGTCGAGTGGATCGGTTCTGTTTGTCGGTGTCGCGGAATCATTTTGTTGTTCGCCGACAAATTTCGGAAGGTTTTGAGAGACGATAGTCATCAGGGTCTCGCCTGCTTCCACAATCTTCTGGTAACCGGCCTCCGTCTCTACAATGGTATTGTTCAATTGGACGAGTTCACTCTCCGATTTACTCAGTGAGTTAGTGAGGGTCTCGATGCGCTCCTCCATAGCGGTCATTTGCTCAGTAAGCGTTTGTATTTCCGTCGTCTCGCCGGTGATTTTTGCTTGAATTTCCTTTTTCCTTTCGTTGAGTTGCTCAATAGCATTATTCAGCGCGGTCGCAATCTCCATTATAAAATACGAAAAGGTAATTTCACTATGGTTTAAACGATTCGTGTAAAAATATTCACAGATAACATATGAGCGAAGATGATTGTGAACTCGTGCGCGAACTCGTAGGCGAAGGTGAATGCGAAGGCAAATGTGTTGTGAATGTTGATGCTAAAGATGTTCGGATAAAGAGCGAAATCAAAATAATCGAACTTTATTGTGTGGGTAATCATCACGCTATCAATGATGACGCTATCAATGACTGTGCCATTACGAGCGACCGAAATAAGTTGGTTGAAAAGGTGTGTGTCATTTGTTTAGAGGTGTATGATGGTGAAAAGCGTGCGTGCGTTCCACATTCCAAACATATTGTTGCAAAATGCGATTGTGCGTATTTTGTTCACTCATCTTGTTTTCAAAAGTGGATTCAGACACGTCCACCAACCAATTCGGTCAATTGCCTGGTTTGTTCTAGCGAAGGCGTGCTTGTATTGAGTTATGTGGAGAGAATAAGCATTGTGTTGAAAAGCAGAAGATGCCGCAACCTTTTGGTTTCTATGACACGAATCTTTTGTTGGGGATGCGTCTTGATGTTGCTTTGGGAAATAAGTTGTTTTATTGAGAATAGAGAAAATGATGTCTATGGCAATGGGCGGTACTACGAAGACGATGTTTACGAAAAAAACGTATATGAAGACGATATTGGTGCCTCAAATGCTCGCCCTCAAGAAGGACGAGGATTTTTGATATAGTTCACCACAATATTTGTTTTCATAAACTTACTTTGAAAAATGGAAATATCGAATTGTATAAAACAGAAATGTGGAAATAACAAAATAAACAGATAACGTGTATCTCATAATATATGTTATCTATTGTTGTCATGGGAGGATTGGGGAATCAATTGTTTCAGATTTTTACGGCAATTGCGTATTCATTGCGTCATCAGATTCAAGTTGTTTTACCCACAAGTAAAGCCGATATTAACAAACGCTCTCATTATTGGAACACACTTTTAAAGGACATTCGACCTTTATTAACGAACAATCCGTTACGTAGTTTTGTCAGGCTGTCAGAAAAAACCCACGAACATGTTGAAATACCGCTTATTACAGAGGATTTTATTTTGTTCGGATACTTTCAATCATATAAATATTTTGAAGAGGAGTTTGATGCCATATGCAAAATTATACATTTGGAAGAACAGAAAAATCTGGTGAGAGAAAAGGTGGATTATGACACATCGGAGTGTATTTCTCTCCACTTCAGAATTGGAGACTACAAAAACCTACAACATGCTCATCCATTGATGCCGATTGAATATTATGACCATGCTATTTCCACTATTGTGGAAAAAACAGGTAGAGATGAGTGGAAAGTATTATATTTTTATGAGGAGAATGATGTAAACGATGTGGAGCCGGCGATTCAATCATTGAAAAATAAATATCCAAAGATGGAATTCGTATCGGTAGATCACGGATTGGTGGACTACGAGCAAATGCTACTGATGAGCATGTGTAGCCACAATATAATAGCGAACAGCTCATTCAGTTGGTGGGGGGCGTATTTCAACGCGAACAAGGAGAAGACGGTGTGTTATCCGAGTTTATGGTTCGGACCGGCACTAGAAAATAGTGTGAAAGATATGTTTCCACCTGATTGGGATAAGATAGAAATCTAAGAAACAGCTCATTCTTTCATTTTATCTCTATTTTTATATACATATTGAATATTAACTTTAATGTAAATATAATGTAATCCAGAATCATTATATATTTTGTAATAAAATATTAGTTATTTTTCAAATATAAATATACCCATAATTATAATATAATGAATGTATTTGATTTTAAATTATATGTCTTTGATTTAGATGGTGTAATAATAGATTCTGAAAAACACCATTGGATAGCTTATAAAGAAGCCTTAAAAATGACACCGTGTGAATATTTTAAAAACAATCAATTAACATTTGAAAAATATTGTGAATTAAAACATTCTATAGATAAAAATATATCATTTGAAAATATATTAAATTATAATTATGATGACGTATATATAAAAAAAACAGAGTATTATTATTCAAATATAGAAAAAATAAATCTTATAGATGGGGTTGAGTGTTTTTTAAATAAATTACTTGTTAACAATAAAACTATATGTTTGGTTACTGATTCTTCAAAAAAAACATTAAAAATAATAAAAACAAGATTCCCCATATTAGAAAAAATACATTATATAGTTACGAGCGATGATGTTAAAGAAAGAAAACCAGCAAGCGATGGTTATTTGAAAGTATTAAAAAAATATAATAATGTTGATTATTCTGAAATAATAGGATTTGAGGATTCATATAAAGGAATTATATCAATGTCCAATGTTATATATAATACGGTATGTGTTAATAACCAGAACTATTCTTATATTAATAATATTAAACCTATTTTAAACACAGATATAATTTGTAACTATAAAAATATTGAGAATTATTTTATAAAAAGTTATGATAATATAGAAAGCTTTTATATTTCATCAAAAACAAAATATTCAAATAGATGGAATTTATTAAAAGAAACCTTTAATATCACATCAAATTGGACCAATATTAATAAGAGAAAAGAAATTATGTCTATAGACGATAAACAAGATGCTTGTAACCAGATATTTATAGATATTGCAAAATGTGATAGTTTAATTTTTTATACAAATGAATTAAATAAAAATCATTACGGTTCAATTATTGAAATAGGAATAGCAATAAGTTTAAATAAAAAAATTTATATTTGTGGTAATAATATTTATAACGACGAAGTATTATTTAATTTTGATAAATTAATAGATTATACTTATTCTAATATATTTAATGTTCGGATGATTTTATACAAAATAAATCTAGAAAAAACCCCAAGATACATAAATTATAAAAATAAAATGAACGTATTAATACCTAAAAAAATAACTATCGCTAATAATAAAATGAACAACAATATTAAACCATTGGATTATGTAGTAATATCAGCAGCTGGAAAGGGATCTAGATTATTACCAATAACATCAAATATACCCAAAGTATTAGTTACGTATAATAATAGTTGTTTACTTAATAATATTATAAACTATTGGAGGAGTTACACAAAAAAATTTATAATTATTATAAATAAACAATATAATGAAATTGTTAAATTTTATTTAGATTTATTAGATATTGAATATGAAATAATAAATGTTGAATTAATAAATAACTATGAAAATAGTTATACGTTGAATCAAGCATTGTCAAGAGAAGAATTTTTAAATAAAAAAATTCTTATTACTTGGTGTGATATTTATCCAAATGTCAAAGTAGATAAAAATATATTTAGTGATAATAATATTATTTTTACATACAAAAATTTTGGTAGATATGAAGCAAATAATAATATTTTAATTAAAAAAGAATATGGTAATGTTATTGGTATATATTATTTTTCAAAATTTACATATTTAAGTAAATTTACTCCATTAATGGATTTATGTGATTGTTACAACACGAATTTTGGCGACTTTGAAACTTTTGAAATAGTAGATCTTATTGATATTGGTGACATGGATAAATTAATTACTTATATTAATACTCACAGTGATAAATATATAACAAGATATTTTAATACAATATGTGAGGTAACCGATGACAAATTACAAAAAAAAAGCACTTGCGAATATGGCAATACAATAATAGAGAAGGAATTATATTTTTATAAATATCATAAAAATTTCAAATTTAAACCTACAATTTATGAATTTGACGAAACCTCTTTTATTATGGAAAAAATAAAAAACTCGAGACAAGTAATTTCTTATTTTAATGAATGTTTACAATCAAAACAATTTGATATTATAAAGAATTGTTTAAGTATAATAGAAAATTTACACGACCAGGAAAAAATATTAGTAGAACATGATAGGTTGTGTCAAGATATTAATATAGAATTTAAAAGTAAAATAATAAATAGACTCGATAAAATATCACCAATATTAAATTATTTTGCATTTTTAAAAAATATAAATAATATACCGATACAAATAACACATAGTGAAATAATACAAAAAATATCTACTAATATCATTTCGTTCTTTGAAAAGAATATTAAAAATTATTGTACAATTCATGGAGACTGTCATTTATCTAATATTTTAATTGATAATAATGAAAATTATTATTTAATTGATCCGCGAGGTTATTTTGGTGAAAGTGATATTTTTGGGATAAATTATTATGACATAGGAAAGATTTTATATTCGTTGAGCGGATTTGATGAATTAAATAACAGGAAAAACCATTATTTTGTTATTGAACAAGACAATATAATTGTAAATATAAATAATAATATGGATAATTATTTAGTTTTATTTGAAAAATATAATGTTCCTATTTTAATTGATATGGTTATTTTACATTGGTTTGGTCTCGCAGAATATTCCAATAATAATATTCATAAATGTGTTTCTGCTTATTACTATGGTATTTATTTGTATCAAAAATATTACTTAAAATAAAAATAATAGAATTAAATATAATTAAATGGAAAACAAACGCCCCGGGATAGGAGTAAGTGTTCAGGTATTTTCTAAAGAAAAAAATAATTATATCTTGATGGGAAAAAGGTTAAATAAAACAGGGTTTGGTATGTATTCATTTCCCGGAGGACATGTAGAATTTGGAGAATCATTTATAGAAACTGCTATAAGAGAAGTAAAAGAAGAAACCAATTTAGATATAGAAAATGTTGAAATAGTTAAAATAATAAATTGTATTAATAAAAAAGATAATTATCATTATATAGTTCCTATTATAAAAGGATATAGTAAAGATGATAAATTGTTGAAAAATATGGAACCGAATAAATGTGAAAACTGGGAATGGTATAATTTGAAAGATAAAATAAACTTTCCACAACCATTATTCTATCCCGTATTTGAATTTATTCAATTATATGACAATGATTATTTACTATAAATTCATGCTCTTTAAATTTTCTAGTTTCTATACTATTATATGTTTTTATTAAATATTCTGGTTCTATTGTTTCTCCACAATTCCAATTATAATCTTTTAATTCAAAATGAATATCTTTGTATGTATAGTTTTTTACATTTGTCAAAATTTCAGAAAATGTTTGATCTAAATTATGTTTTTTTATAATATTTATGTTATTCATTAAATCTAAATGGTATAAAATTTCTTTGGATGATATTGAAAATCCAAATGATGCTTTAAAATTAATATCAAAACATAACCAAAAAGGTCTTGTTAAGAAAAGTAATTTATATTGCTTCATATAATTTATAATTTTTTCAAAATAGTTTACTTTAAAATTTGGATAAAACATATCGTCACCATCTAAATTAATTAAATAATCAAATTTCTTCCCTATATAATAAGCTATTAAATGTGATTTTCCTGTTTCCTTATGAATACATAAATTCTTAGATATAAAATTTATTTCATTCAATTCATCATTTGAAAGATAATTACTAACGTCAACACTTGTAATTAAATTAATTAATGGATATATATTTTTAAGATTATTTATATAATCAATATTTTCTTTATCATAATAATATATCCAAATATATATAGTAAATTTATTATAAATGTTTTTATCTGTAAGTAAATGATTATATTTTTCTATTTTTTTTATAATTTTATTTTTAAATTTAATATATATTAATTTTGAATCAATATTAAATATATATTAAATATATATTAAATATATATTTAATTTTTTTTTATATAAAAAAAATTAAATATAATTATTTATAAATGAAAATTCTCTTAACCGGAGGTGCTGGATTTGTTGGATCTAACGTATATTATAATCTTATTAAAAATAAACATGATGTTACAGTAATAGATAACATGAAAACCGGATATGAATCAAATTTACCAAAAAATGTTAAACTAATAAACATAGATTGTTCTGATGAAAATATATTAAATATAAATGAAACATTTGATTGTATAATTCATATCGCAGGACAAGCGAGTAAAGAAGGTAGTTTTAATGATGTATTCTATGATTTAAATTCAAATGCGAAATCAACTCTTGTTTTATTGGAATTTGCAAAAAAAATAAAATGCACAAGATTTATATTTATTAGCACGGTATGTATATATGGCGGGACATCTAACCCTGGAACTTATACTGAAAAAAGTGAAGTTAACTATGATACGTTTTATTCTATTAACAAACACACTAGTGAAAAATATTTAGATTTATATAAAAAATATTACAATATTGACTATACTATATTCAGATTATTTACCTGTTATGGTCCAGGTCAAGATTTATCAAATTTAAAAAAAGGAATGGTTGGTATATACTTATCACAGTTTTTACATAATGAAGATAGTATAATTGTAAAAGGTTCTCTTGAAAGATATAGAGATTTTATATATGTAAGTGATGTTGCAAAAATAATTGAAAAATCATTAGAAAATGAAAAATTTTATAATAATATTTTTAATTTAGGTTCTGGAAAAAAAACAACAATAAACGAATTATTGGAAGTAATGAAACATGAGGGTAATTTTATTCATAATATAGAGGTTGAAGATGGTATTATAGGAGATATGATAGGTTGTGTTTCTGATAATACAAAATTAAAACTCGCCTTAGATAATAATTTTAAATTTACAAAATTAGATGCTGGTATTAAAAAAATGATTAATTTTTATAATAATTGTTAATGATATCAATTGGATTATTAGTAATAATGATATTTTTAAATAATCTATGATCACTAAGACAAATATTACGATTAGATGTTTTCAATACATTTAATAGATGAATTGGACCCGAATCTGCTCCAATAAAATAATCACATTTATTACATATATCTATAAAACTATCAAAATCAGGTCTTTGTTTAAATCTAATTGTAGAATCAATAATATAATCATTGTTTGGTAATTTTATTGGTATTAAATCTTGAAATACATAACAAGTTTTTTTATTATTAATACAATAATCAAATACAGAATTATAAATATGTGGTGATATGTTTTTTGCTGGCCATTTATTTGTATTTCTAATCCATATAGCTACCGCATTGCTAGTATAGGAACTATATTCATTTTCTTCTATAAATACATTATTATCAATCCAGTTTTGAATTGGAGCAATCGAGAACTCTGTATTATTTATTTTATATGGGTTTAAACAGTTACCTGTGTATGCCCAACCTTTTTTATTTATATATCTAGAACCATCACAATGTAATGTATAAAATATGTTTTGAAAATTTATTTCTTCTAACATTTTTTCATATTCATCACAAGATAACCCTCTTATATATTCTAAACTCCATCCGTCTTTGCCTTGATATAAATTGTTAGGAACAAACGAATTATTAGCGTGATTTACTGAATCATGCCTATTATCAACTATTTCTTCTTTCGTAGCATCAAATGCTATATCTTGAATTTCAATTATAACATCACAACAATCTCTTAAAAATGATTTTGTTCCTTTAAAACATATACCAACTACAGTTTTATTATTTTGTTTGCATTTTTTATAAAAATCATAACATAATGAATTATATACCCAGACCCTTATACCGTATTCTCCATCTATATAAGAGATAAAAGCATAATCTTCATATTTATCTTTTAATGATATTAATATATTTTTTATATCAATAATTTGGTTTGATACTTTATAAATCATTATATAATTATAAATTATAATTTATTTAAACATTTATTCATATTTAATATATAAATGTTTAAATTAAATATACCTGATAATTGTAGTCACATAAAAATAGACGTTGGGTTATCTTATGGTGCTAACCAATCTTCAACATGGTTAGATAACGAGCCGAACTTATTTGTTGTCGGATTTGAACCGAATCCAGATTCTGTGGCAAATATTAAAGCAGGTAATATTCAACTACGACATCCGGCACACGCATCAGCAGGTAAACCTCTTGATAAAAAACATTTAGACTCGGGTAGAATGGTAATAATAAATAAGGCATTGAGTAATGTTGATAAAGAGGAAGAAATGTCTTTTTATGTTAACTCCAAAGACTGTGGTACATCTAGCTTATTTAAACATGATGAAAAATATCTTGGACTAATTAAAGAAACAATCAATGTTCCTGTTATTAATTTAAAGATGTTTTTTGACGAATTTCCATGGGATAGATTTGAATATATTGATTACATTAAAATTGATGCTCAAGGATCGGATTTAAATATTTTAAAGGGTGCTGGTGATTATTTGCGAGAAAAGGTTGTATTTGTTACTGCAGAACCTGATGGAAATCAGTATTTCGGTGCTAATGAATGCAATACTGCTAATATAAGTAATTATATGGCGAGTCAGAATTTTGTAAGAATTAAACACCCCAGAACAATAGATCCAACATTTATTAATAATAAATTTTTAGATGTTGGTAAAAATATTTATATAGAGCAAAGATAATGTTAACATATAGTCCAATTGTTCATTGGATTATGCCAAAATTTCTTATAATAAATTTCACCATCGCTTAATAATGCAGCAACATAACTAAAACTACTTGCCGATGTTACTAATATATCTGCTGATACTAAATCTATAAATGTCTTGGAAATATCCTCATTTATATGTAATTCTGTATCATTATTTTTATATATTTCGAAATTTTCTATTTTACCCTGTGAATAAATATGAAATTGTATATTTTTATAATTTTTTCTTATATGCTCAATAATGTTAAGAAAATAAGCATCACTACTGGTTCTCCCACCTACACTATCATTATGACCTAATAAAACGTCTTCTTTGTTTTTTCTCCTTATATGAACAGCAACATTTACTTTATCATTTTTAAAAACATTCCTTTCTTTATTTTGCCAAAAATAACTTTTTATCAAATTTAAATCTTCCACAATACAAGGATTATTTATATTTGGTTCAATCCATTTCCTAACAACAGAATTAAAATCTATTTCTTTTGCATCATTATTTTCATCATTTTCAATATTGTTTTTAATATTCATTAAATTTTCTATTTTACTAATATATTCTGTATCATTATCATAATTATGTTCCATTGCTGTAATTGGTTTATAGACAAATTTTAGTTTATTATATTTGCAATAAATTATAGTTTGGATTATTTTTTGATATTGAGCACCAAATCCATCTTTTCCAGAATTACAAGTATAATTATTCATTTAATTATAATTAATAATTATATTTTAAATGTTTATTTATATATGTTATCATTTTGAAAAGGTTAAATCTGACAAATATCTAACGATTTTCGGTCATACAAAATAGTAATGGTGGTATTAACAAATAAATAATTTATTGAATACTAAATATATTTTTGTCTCAACTTATTGACATTCAAATTATTTCCTTTTGCATTGAAAGCACTATCATTATGTATTCGGTGTAAAACTTGTATTTCAGATACGTTATAAAATTTTTTATTTAGCTTCCATAGCCTTAGCCATAAATCGTAATCTTCCACTTCCACCCCCACCCAATCATCATCCCAGTGACATAGTTCCCTTTTCAATAAACAAGAACTGTTTATGATAGGATTTACATTTAAAAAATTAATATTTTTTAAATCTCCATGCGGAATATCCGGCACCAAGTTTAAATCTCCAAAATATTTACAATTCGTTCCGACCACATCGTATGTGTTGATATACGGAAGTTGAGATTCTAATTTTGTCGGAAACCATTTATCATCTACATCTAATAAACTAATCCATTGATATTTACAATAATTAATCATTTCATTTAATGTATTTGATTTACCTCTTATTGTATAAAAATCAATAACTTTGATTCGTTCATCTTTTTCTTCGTATTTCTTAGCTGTCAAGAAAACATCCGAATTCTTTGGATGTCCATTTATACCTATGATTAGCTCCCATTCTTTAAAAGTTTGTTGTATTACACTAGAAACAGATTCATCAATAAATTCAATACCATTATATATTGGAATTAATATAGAAATCATATTGTATATTTTATTATTTGTATTTAAGTATTTGTAATTTTATAAAACTGAATAATGTTTCACTTTAAATACTTAATTATAATAGATTGGTTTTATTTACAATAAAAAGTCTTGAAAAGCAAACCATGGGTCTTTTCCGGATATTATTTGTTGAATAATTGAAAAATGTATTGTGTTACTAACAATACAATCTAACAATATTATTTGATCGTCTTTAATTAAATAGTTATGTGTAAAATACAATTCAAGCTTTTCATAAAATGTATTGTGCCACCAATTCATTTTGTTCGCGTTTATCAAGAAAAACCCACCAGCAAAAGATATTTGATTTGGTGGTATTTCTTTACTAGGTAATCCATTATTGTTTTTATTTAATACAACTTCGCACAATGTATTAATATTAGGATTTACTTTTGCATAGTATATTTTATTTTTATCCAGATTATTTATTTTATCCTCATTAGGCCATCGTCTAATATCAAACTTGGCATTACGAAAATAGCCGATATCGCACCATCCATACCAGTCTGTATTGAAAATTTCTTTATCGATAGTTTCTTTTACAAACGCAATTTTTTCATTCCATAACATATTCAATTTCCAATCTATTTGGTTTAATAGAGTGTTCTTTTTATGATTTGCGATCCAATCATATTTATAACATTTGAACTCGTGAAATTCTTTTAATATAATTTTTACATTAGGTTTTTTAGTATATAATTTAACCATATCCATGCTTTCTTTATTTGTGTAAATTACCAAATTGAAATCATTCGAATTATTTAAAAAATTAGACATCCATGTTTGATATGTTTCGGAATTGAATTTTGATTTTAAATTATACCATGCCGTGACAAAAGTTATATTAATCATATAAATATTATACTGTTTAACATCATTAACTATTTAAACTCATAACTACATCATAACATAATTATGAAAAATCATTTAATAATTGCTAGATATAATGAAGATATAGAATGGGTAAAATATATTGATGATAATTTGTATGATATATATATATACAATAAAGGTAACAAAATTCAAATGAGTAATAAAGATAGTAATATTATAATAACTGATATAATTAATATTGGTCGCGAGTCACATACATATCTATATCATATTATAAAACATTATGATAATTTACCAGAAAAAATTATATTTACACAAGGACATCCTTTTGATCATGTAAGAATTAATTTTATTCAAGAGATTAATAACTATTCAAATGAAGATTTCTATTACTTTTCCAATAATAGACTTAAATTAAAATTTAATAACGATGGAAGTATTCTGAATGAAAGTGGTTTATTAAATAATTCATTTTGGTCTAATCAACATAACAATGATAGTTGTATATCTAATATACCTAAACAAATAATATTGAATAAAGATTTAAATAATTTTGAATGGTATTTTAATACAGGCGCAATATTTGGTGTTTCTAAAAAAAATATATTAAAAAATAATAGAGATTTTTATAATAATTTATTAAATATACTAATAAATAGCGATAATCCTATTAACCCGCCAGAAGGACATTGTTTAGAGAGATTATGGGAAATAATCTTTACATAATTCATTCTCGGTTGCTAACAATTCGTCTACATATTTTAAATTATACATATTTTAAATTATACATATTTTAAATTATACATATTTTAAATTATACATATTTTAAATTATACAAATAATAATATATATATATATATATAAACATATTTTCATTTTAACTTTTTATAATGAAAATAGTAAACATAGTTGCGAATAATCCTATTTTCATTGAATTACAGTATAAATCATTAAAAAAATTTGTTGATTTTGATTATGAATATATTATTTTTAATGATGGAAAAAATTGGCCAGATATAACTAATTTTGGAGATATCAATGAAGGAAAAGACGGAATTATTAAGAAATGTAATGAATTAAATATACGTTACATTAATATCCCAAATGATAAACATCGATTTATACAGGATGCATCACGCAGACACACGGATAGCTTAACATTTGTATTAAATTATATGAAAAATAATAAAGACGAATATTTAATGCTTGATTCTGATATGTTTATAATTGATAAATTTGATATAAGCATATATCAAAATTACAATTGCGCTTGCGTTTTACAAGAGAGACCAAATTTAACTTATATTTGGCCTAATCTTTTCTACATTAATATGAAAAATATAAAAAATATGGAATTATTTGATTTATCTATGGTGTATGGTGGAGATACTGGTTCTGCAAGTAATAAATGGTTAAAAAACTTTAATTATGAGTATCCATCGATAAAAACAATTAGAAATTCTAATTTACAATTTGTAAATCCTGATTTTTATTTTATTAAACATTTGTGGTCGTGTTCATGGAATAAAAGTGAGTTTCCACTTAATTTGAATGAAAAAATATTAGATTTTTTAAATTTTGATAGGAGAAATAAAAATGATAACTTTTTTTGTGAAATTTATGATAATAAAATATTACATTATCGTGCAGGAACGAACTGGATGAATGAAAAAAAAGATTTACATAACCAAAATATACTAAAATTGGAAGAAATGATTAATTCTATTATTATATAAAAACTATAAATATTAAAAATGTTATTAACGAATGGTTATAATGAATGGTTAATCAATCGAATAATATAAAAAATATATATATTTTATCGGATATTATCCAAATTGTACGATACCTCCTTCTGAACAATGTCTGAGTAACTAGGACGTTGTGTTGTCAGCATTGGAATGACCGCACAGCAAATCATTTCCTGTTGCATATAAAGATAGAACACATCGATCTCTTTATCGCATCCTTTGATGCGCTTCAGAATCTTTTCCATCGCGTTTTTCGTCACAATATACGAGGCAGTTGTTAGTGTTCCAAATGTTTGATAAATATTGTCGTGAACCTGCTTTAATCCATTTGGATTATGATTTCCACCAAGATACAATATGCCTACGTTGGTGTCCGCAATTTGCGATTGAATCACATCGAGGGTACCTTCTAACTTCGCACCTTTCACAAAGCGAATAAACGATACATCATCTTCTAAAATCAAAATTCTTTCATAGTTTCGTTTCAAACTGAGTTCCATGACACCGATGTGACTCAGCAAGCATCCGAGCGATCCAAGTCTATACTTTTGAAGGTCGGTTTTTAACCACTTGGGTCGTTCTGTTACAAATTTCGGATTCCATTTGTGAATATCTTCTTGAGAAGAAGGTCGTATGGCTTTGAAAAATTCGTAGTTTGTAATTCCTGCTTTGTCCAATTCTTTCACCATTTCAAATTTCCTGTCTACTCGCTCTTCCAAGTTTATTATGAAAACTTTGTCTATTTTCATGATAATACTACAATGCACATTATATTTATATTGATATTGATAATGATACATTCTCTCCAACAATCATACCACATTTCTCACAAATATAAATATTATAAGAGAAGCAATATGACTATCTTACCAACAACGCTGCCACAACAAAATAAACACATCCAAATATATTCAATGTGTCTCGTTTTTACAAAAAAACACAGACCCAATCCTTCATTTTGAAAAACAGAAAAAAACCACTAAATTTCCATTTTTGAAAAATAGGTTTCAAACCTCTGTAAAAAGTGACAAAAAAAGTGACATTACCTACATTATGTAGGGAAAACCCGCAAAATTTTGAAGCAACCTATGTAGGGACCTTATGTAGTGCCGAAAAAAGGGCACTATGCCACCCAAAAAACAACCTAAAAATATTTTCTGTGTTTAGGGTAAATGACTGACGCGGCTGACACAGAAAGTAGCAAAAAGGAGCACGGGATTTTAACTTGCGAATTGTGTGACTATAATACATCACGAAGGAGTAACTATAACAAGCATCTTTTAACACTGAAACATAAACGACTTACAAATGCTGACAAAAAGGAGCAAAAAGTAGCAGATTTTCATTGTGAGTGTGGAAAATCCTACACGCATCGCCAAAGTTTGCACAAGCACAAGAGAAAATGTGCCTACATACCTGAAGAGGGCGTGTGTAATAAAATAATCGCAAAACCCGATTCTCTAGAGGAGCTTTCGAAGACCGACCTTCTCAACATGGTCCATGAGCAAAACAAGATCATTCGGGACATTATTCCTAAAATAGGGAATACGACAAACAATATTAACAATGTTCGCAACAACAATTTCAACATTCAGGTGTTTCTGGACGAGAATTGTAAAGACGCGATGACGCTCAAGAATTTTGCCACCGAGTTCCAGATGACCATCGAAGACATTTTGAAGTACAAGCAGGGGAAGCAATGCGGCGTTTCGAATCTCCTCATACAGAACCTCAAACCCATTCCGGTGATCCAGCGACCGATTCACTGCACGGATGTGAAGAAACGGACATGGATGATCAAAGATGATGATGGGTGGAAGAGAGATAACGGAAAGAAGGTGATAAAAGTCACCGAGTATGAAGTGAGCAAGCGGTTCCATGAATTGTGGGAGACCGCTTACCCAGAGTGGCAGGATAGCGAGCGTCTTACCGATACATATTTGGAAATCGTGCGGTGCATTACATGCGAGTCATCGGAAAAGGAAATAGAGAAAATACTCAAGAACATCGGTCCTGAGTATAAACTGAGTGCGGCAGATGTGAAGAGGGCGTTGGTGGAGTCAGATTAATTCGGGGATGCGTTCGGCGTGCGCGTATTCTACATTTGCCAACTCCAACGCTGCCATTCCGGACACAGGATAAGGACGTGTGAGAAATATGCATCCCAATTCCGTCTTGGGGGTAACACGTTGGAGCAAGAGCTCTTCGTGGAGTTCGCGCCATGTATCATTCTTCAATAGAATAATCGCATCAAGCGCAATCTTTGAGATTAATTCTTTTGGCAATCCCGAAAACATGCAGTTTCTTTCTTTTATTGTATTTGATATTAAGTATTGCGATTTGCTACTTAATATCCAATTTATCCTCTAAAAATGCTTTCGTTATGATATATTTTTACAGCTCTAGACTGACGACATTCCTATCGCTCTTCTGTCTGCGTTTGGAACGCGAGGGTTGCTTGGCGTCGGAGATTTCCTTCAAGTCTTGGATGCTGATGGTGCTGCTGTCTTTTTTCTCGTTGGACGCACCGATGTCGATAGTCTTGGTCTTCAATCCTGAAAGAAGGTCCGATATGTCCGACGGACCCTTCATCTCCGGACGCTGCGAGTTCGTGCTTCGAGTGGGCGGTTCCGGACCCACGCTACCGAAGTTCTCGCTTATGTTGATACCGTCGTTGTCGCGCGCAGCAGACATGTCGGGGCGATTGTTTGGTGTCTCAGACCGGTTGCTGCGAAGCGCCTGGGTCGGCATCGGCGCAGGCGGCGGACCAGGCGCCACGTTGGGTTGCGTGTCATCGTTCCCCATCACTCCGTTCATAAATCCGCCAAATCCTGGGTTCGTATCGCTCATGCTATTCACGGCTGCCTGGGTGAACTGCTGCATGAGTTCGGGATTCTGTCGCATAATGTCGTCCATCCCAGGCATTGCCGACTTGAACATGGTATTTGTCATGTGGACCATGATGGCCGAACCGCCCAACTGGAAAAGGAGTTTGAGTTCGGGTGCCATGGTGGCCTTCGACTTGTATTTTTCGTGCAACTCGGCGAAAATTTCGTCGTAATCGTCCATATTCTCGTTGAGCTGCTCCGCCCAACCATCCAGTTTCACGTCGAAGGGGTCGAACCGGTTGTTCAGGAACTCTAAACCGGTGACCGCCGCCATCAGCATGCGCCCTTGAAACTTGCAGCTCGCGGAGGACTCCTTCTCCGAAACGATGAGCTCGTATTCGCCCTGCATTTCCTCGAGGGACGATTCCATCGTGTATCGTTTTGATAGTTTTACCCCCTTCTTTTCAAGCGCCTCCAGTTTGCGGAGCGCCTTGAATTTCTCTCTCACTAACTCCTCGTGGGTGAGCTTTGGTTTGGCGGGAACCTGCACGTCTGGGTCTACCGGAATGTTGTTGAACTTACCGAAACCATCCCACGTCTTGTTGGATGCGTCGTCTTTGCTTTGCGTTGCGGTTGCCTTACCGATTGGCGTGCTTATGCCAGGCATGCTTACATCAGGCATTTTGTCGTCACTCTTCTCAAATACATCAAACTTCACTTTGTTCACATCTAAAGGTGTAGTTGTAGATGACTTCTTCATCGAGATCTCCTCTGTAAGATTGTTCAACTCGCTTTCGAGTTCCGAAATATCTCCTAAATCAATGTCCGCCCTTTTTTTACTGCTGTCCGACTTGACTTTGTCGTTCATAAGAAACTCCATGCCCCCTCCGAAATTGACGGAAGGTTTTTCGCTTGGAGTCACTTCTATCTCTTTGGGGGGCGTCGTATCATCCTTATTGAGGATCAACGCTGGTCCATCGCCAACCGCACCAATATCAATGACTTGTGCTTGCATTATGATACAACTAGAACATATAATTTTAAGTATTACACTAACGCATATCTAATGTAATCTACCCTTGAGAACATATACTTCTAAAAGTATCGTTTTGAAACTCGATAAAATGCTCATAAAAATATGCTCGGATCAAATGCTCATAAAAATATGCCGAATAAAATGCTCATAAAAATATGCTCTGTTTGAATGCTGATACAAATGACAATAATCACTTTTGATTAATATACCATAACCCTTGTAAGAAACTATCTGCTAGGTCGTCCTTTTTGGAATGGCGACTAAAGTGTTCCACCCATTTGTTTAGTTCAGGGGTTTCGTGAATGATATTTTGGGTTGTGGTGATTCCCAGTGCTTTTCTCTCTTTGTATGTGGTTTTGCCTTGAACAAATGCTTTTAGTTTGTTAGCCGCAGAGACAAAGTGAACATCTTCTATGTGCCGCATGATAAAAAACTGGGCAATCATACCTTGTATAGTCTTCATGCGGTTGGCAATAGGACTGATTTGATTCTCGATTATGACTGTATCAATGGAGAGAAATAGAGATGTATCAAAGGCGTTTCGTATTGCGATGCCTATATCAACAAGGGACATTTCGGATGCGGATGTCTTCGGTATTACGTCTAATGTGGACGTTTGCATGTAAGAAAGGATGCTCTGTTGAATATCCGGCTTCTTGGCGTTTTTCGGAATGTCGATCCCATACTCTTCTGCGATATTTTTCAAATCAGACACCTTTGTGCGGGATTGTGTCGCTTTCAGTAATTTATCGGACGGAATCGTAAAGGCGGTTTTTTTGGCACACGATTTACAGCACTTGATATTTCCCTTTTGATACTTCGCAAGGCGATTACACGCTCCTTTGGAGGTTTGCTGCGTACACACCGGTGGAACGCCGCAAAGATTAAACACATCCCACGATACGATTTTGTATGCGCCTTCGCTCACTTCGAAAACACAATATGCCAAGTTCTTGATACCCACATCAATACTCAGTAATCGTTTCATTTGTTAGTCATTATACATAGTTTTTATATTATGTATAATGTTCGTATATATGCTTGATATATGCTTCTATGTATGATAAAATAATGCTCACATAAACTTTGTATTACCGCGTTTGGCGTTGCGAAAGAAGCTGCGCTTGCGTTATTACCGGTGTGACCTGTCTGCTCTGTAGTTGCTGACGCGTCAAGTATACATTCTTCAGATCGCTCGTCTGGTAGCCGTAAGGTTTCGACGTATTATCCTGTTTCGAACCATATAAGTATGGAGCGCTCGAAATTTTCATTCCGCTTCCGAACTGAGACGTAGTGGATGAGCAGTGGTCGCACGCCTCCAACTGGTTACCCTTGATTATTTTGTCTGCGTTGGCAATAAGATACTTACGGTATTGAAAATTGTTGATGATGCCCTCCTTCTCACGAATCGACTCGCTAATGGCGGCACCCGGCTGCCAAGACGCATAATTACGCCCATCCGACATGATAGGTGGAAAATCAAAATGTGTATTATTTGAAGCGGAATAGCACGTCCCCCAGCTCATTTTATTATATACTAACATATTAAAATATTAACACGCTGGTGATTGCGTGGGTCATTGCGTGGGTCATTGCGTGGGTCATTGCGTGGGTCATTATGTGGGTCATTATGTGAGGCATTATTTGTTGAACAATGCAACCAAGTCCTTCTTTTTCATCTTGCTTATATCATCTTCACTGCCTAAATTGCTCTCGATTGCCATTTTCCGCAATTCATCGACTTTCAGTTTGTGATAGCTAATATTGGTATCTTCGGCAAGATTATCAGAAGATTCTAAATGCTTGGTGAAAAGTTGGTGGACGTCTAAACTACCGCTCACAACTTCAGGAAGCACATCGACGTTCTGGAGAGAAATGTCTTTCGACTCCTCTGCGTCTTTCGGTGTCTCTGCCGACACATCAGCGTGTGTATCAGACACATCAGCGTGTGTATCCGACACATCAGCGTGTGTATCAGACACATCAGCGTGTGTTTGGTCTTCATCATCGGAATCATCATCGGAATCAGAATCAATGTCACTATCACTTTGAACCTTTAAAGAGTCTATGTCGTCTTTGTTCAGGAGAGAAATAGTTTTGATTGTTTCACCAATGCTGACTGCTTCACCAAGTTTGATCGCATCATCATTTTTGTTCGCATAACCAACTTCAATCATATTAACACCGCTTACTATTTCCGTGATGGTAGACTCTTTGGGTTGGCTATTCAAATCGATTATTTTCACCTCTTCGGAAACGCCAACTTGCGGCGCTTCATTTTCACCATCACTTTCCGCGTCACTATCGCTATCGCTATCACTCTCGCTTTCCGAATCATCTGACACATCAATCCGCTGACGAGGTGCGTTCATAAAGGTTTCGGCAGATTGCTTCGCTTCAATAGTGGCGTCGTGGCTCGCCGGACCGGAAATACCGGAAGGAATGGATAGCGATGGTCCGGCAATTTCATTGCGAATGTTTTTGACGAAATCTGCGAGCACGGTATTTTGTCGTGCAACCGTCTTTTCCAGCGTGACGATTTTACTGTTCAAATAATACACAATGATTGCTCCCACAATGAGGGTAAGTGTTATAGAAATAATCAGACTATTTCCTTGTATGTCAGTGAAGTTCATTATTAACTCACGAGGACATTTTATATGGTAACTGAACGAATCGCCTATATATTGATATCAGATTACAATATCAGATATTACATTCTTTGTCTCTCTCACTATTTCTTCCGGATACTCTAAATCTTTGAGAACCTTCACTCCGCCTTTGACATCGGAGATACCCTTTGTTAGTTTGTAGGTGTAATTGAAATCTTCGCCGCGCTTCTCCACTCGCATATGGCAGTTCAAGAATCGTCTTTGTCGTTTCAACCGGTGGCAAAGTCCTAAAAAGTGGGTGGTCAGCATGAACGATACGTTAGGGTATTTGTTCAAGTAGGTAAGATATGCTGCTGCGCTTCCGATTGCTTCGTAAGGGTTCGTTCCCGAATACAGTTCGTCGAATACACAAAAGTGGCGTGCTCTTGTGTCGGAATTCTTGATTGCCTCAAGGATGTCTCTGCATCGGCGCGCCTCCGCCTGAAAGAGACTGTCGCGACCCGAAGTATCTGGTATGTTGATGTAGCAGTGGATGTGGTCGAATGGTGCGACCGTTGCCTTCTTGTAACATCCGTGCCCGATTTGTTGCGACAATACCACGTTCAGCATGGTGGCCTTCAGTAGCGTCGTTTTTCCGGCCGCATTTGGACCCGTGATCAAATGATGCCGACCTATATCGTAAGTATTTTTCACCGGCGATGTTTCCGTCACAGGGTAAAACGCCCCGTGAAATTTCGTTTTGGTCTTGCTAAACTTGCACTTGCCGAGCACACCATCTTCGATTGCTCGCTGTATTCCGCCTAAATTGTCCACATAACCACAAAAAGCAAATGAATATTCTAGTGCTGCCTTAACTCCTCTGTTGTTATATACCCTGTAGAAGCACTTCATTACGTGCCCGATTTGGCGTAGTTTGGAGGCGCTGAATGAATTCTGGGTAATATGGTCGAGTTCCAGTTTTGTTGTGGAGAGAATATGCCGATGTAATTTCATATTGGCAACGAATTCCTCATAAGTTTTCAAATCATTTGTTTGTGCTTCGTATGAGTCCATGTATCCTATTGTATTCGAAATATGGTTTCGGACAATGAAGAGTTGTTCGTGGATATGCTTCATGTTTCTGGTGAATGAAATACACGACCTTACGTTCTGGTAAATCTGTAACACGTAAAATATCATGGATACAATGATGTAGACACGCTTGTCCCAAGTGGCGGATGAAATCGAAAACAACTGTCCGATTTGGTGTCGCTGAAACACCACCTTCAAAATCTCGCAATATTTGCCGAATGTGATATGGCCGGATTTCATCCGAATGATGAAAAAAGGCAGTATCAAGAAAAAAATGGGTAAGCATAGCGAGAGCACGGGCGTTGTCATATTGTACATGCTCATCCACTGAAGAAACACGCCGTTGTTGTTGAGTGGGCGAAGCAAATCCCAATCCACATACTGGTATTTTGCGTGAAACCCCAAGTCTTCTTCCTTTTGCGAAGTTCCCTTTTGCGAAGTTTCCTTCTCTCCGCTCATGGTATTGACGTTCGCCCATACGCCATTGATCGCGGCAACGTCTTCGTTTATCTTTGGCATTGGTCTTGCTAGCAATGTTTGCGTATCATTGAGATAACCAACGTCTGGTGTATAGTTGGTTGCCCACAAACAAACAGTTTTCTCTCCAAAGCTTGTCGTAGGACGCAATATTTCTTTACAAGATGCCACCAACTCTAAATCATTGACAACCTCCTTGCTCAAAACTTTAGAATTCTCATTGCCAGTAATCGGCAGTTCGAATGTTGCCATTATTACACATAACAGAATAATAATGGCTAATAAATACGATTAGTTAATTGTTAATTGTTAATTGTTAATTGTTAATAAATACGATTACCAAAGTTGGTAAATCCTTCTAACTGTTTCAGTCAGTTCTATTGGCGCCGGCGTCGGGCGATACAATGTGGGCAGGAAGTTCCTTAATTTCAGTGTGATAGTGTTGCTCGATTTGCTTCATATGGTGGATATCGCGTTTAGTGACAAAATTAATACCCATACCCTTTCTGCCCCACCGACCGCTTCTTCCAATGCGATGTAAATAGGTGTTTACACACTTCGGAATGTCAAAATTGATTACGGTGCTCACTTGCTGGACGTCAATGCCTCGCGCGGTAACGTTCGAAGAAATCAATACGCGCATTTTACCGCTCGTAAACTCGTTGAAATTTTCCTGTCGCTCTGCCTTCTCCATATTGCTGTGGATGCGACACACAGGAAAGTTGTCGGTTGTCATTGCCTCATAGAGGTCTTGCACTCTTCGCACGCTGTTGCAGTATATGATGCTCTGGCTTAGCGAAAGCACGCCATACAAGTCTTTTAACGCCTCATATTTGTGCTCATCGGTTTCCAGCGCGACATAATATTGTTCGATTCCTTCCAACGTGAGCTGCTCTGCCTTGACCAGAATTTTTACTGGTTCGCGCATGAACTTATCAGTCAACGTGGCGATTTCGGGTGGCATCGTCGCACTGAATAACGCGACTTGTATGTCGGTGGGAAGAAACTGGAAAATATTGTATATTTGCTCATTGAACCCGTGCGAAAGCATCTCGTCAGCCTCGTCAAGAATGATGAGTTTCAGTTGTTTCGTATTGAGCCGCTTTCGTCGCATCATATCATGGATTCTTCCGGGACACCCAATTACCACGTGCGGTGGATTCTTCATCAACATTTCGCTATCGGCGTCGGTGGACGTGCCCCCTACGAGCAATTGGGACACTAGATTTGGCATCATAGAACCGATTGCGTCGAAAACGCGTTTGATTTGGAAAGACAGTTCGCGGGTTGGTGCCATAATGAGTGCCTGCGTCGCGCGTTCGTCTGTGTTGATTCGCTGCAGCGTGCCTATGGTGAAACAACCGGTTTTTCCCGTACCCGATTGGGCTTGTGCTATCATATCCTTTCCGTCGAATAAAGGCAGTATGGCTTTTTTTTGAATAGGACTGGGGTTCTCGAACCCGTGGGCATAAATTCCGCGCAACAGGAGCTGTTTGACCTCGGGCAACTCCTCCCAATTTTCTACACTCCGAATCTCGTAAGCCTTGTTTGCGTCGGACTCCTCTATGTGCTGAGACACGGGTCCAGAACCAGGTTCAGGTCCAGAACCAGGATCAGGTCCAGAACCAGGTTTCAACGATTCATTCGCAATGTCTTGTTCGGTAGCATAGTGAGTCATACGAATATACTTCGTATAGTTTTAAGTAAATTATAGAATATATGTAAATATATTTTAAATAGATATAAATATCTTTACATATATACAGTCAGTTATGGTTGTTCGTGTTCAACGATATGACCTTGATACAATCAACCGTCTGATGTATGAAGGATTCGACTATGAACTTGATGCGGACGTAATAGATACCGTCCAAATGTTATCAGACCAAGTAGGTGCTCCCGAATACGTTCGCACACCACAGTTTCCTAAAAATAATCGGCACTACGAACCTACATCGAACGCGTCAAAAGGGGGTGGTCGTCGTAACCGATATCTCAACGGTGGTGGTGGTGGCAATGGCAATGGCAATGGCAATAGCGGAGAAACGTCTGACGCTAACTGGAATAGTTTGAGACAGTTTCAATCCACAAAAATTGTCAAGAGGGAGGGTGTTGATGGCACGATTGATACCATACGAAAACATTTGAATAAAATATCTGAAAAAAACTACTCGAACCAGCGAGACAACATTTTCCAAGAGTTACGGCAAATTGTCGAGAAAAGTATCGGCGAAGGTGCGGAGGACAAGGAAGAAGGTGCGGAGGACAAGGAAGAATGTGTGGAGGACAAGGAAGAATGTGTGGAGGACAAGGAAGAAGGTGCGGAGGATAAGCTCGATAAAGTTGGTTGTGCGATATTTTCCATTGCCAGCGGGAACAAGTTTTATTCGGAAATGTATGCGCAGCTTTACAAAGAACTCATGGATGAATTCCCAATAATGAAGACGATATTTAATAACAACCTTGTTAAATTTAGAGGGATATTCAATACAATTGAATATTGTGATTCAGAAAAAGATTATGATAAGTTTTGCGCCATTAATAAAGACAATGAGAAGCGGCGTGCCACCGCAATGTTTTATGTGAACCTCATGAAGTTGGATATTATATCTGCTGGCGAAATCACGTGCATTATTAGCGATCTATTAGCGTATCAAATGTCTAAAATGGTCGAGGCAGATAATAAGCATATTGTAGACGAACTATCTGAAGTAATTTTCATAATGGTTATGAAAACAATACCGTGTTTCCAAGAAAATGGAAAGTGTAAGGACGCTGATGCGACTGTCGAATGGAATGCGATTGTTGATTTTGTTCGAAATACTGCTGCGATGAAGGTTTCCGATTATCCCAGCATTACCTCGAAGAGTATCTTTAAATATATGGACATTGTCGACGGTATAACAAGGAGTTAAACACAAATGTGCATTGTATGATAGTCGATGGAGAATGTCACTTACAAGATAAGCGAGAAATGTAAGGTTCGGGAACAAATCAATATAAAGGACCTTATGGCGGAAGTTGCGAATACAGACAACCCTGATGAGGGTGATAGCGATGTAAGTTGCGATGCCAACTATGCTACCCATCTGGACTACGCAACAAACTTCAATGTCAAACAGCTCGGGATGATACTCGACTATTACGAAATTCTTAAACGAAACTTGAGAAAGGAGGAAATGGTGAATGAGATTGTTTTTTACGAGAGTGAACCGAGTAACAGGTCGAAAGTGGAACGTCGCAAACGATTGTGGGAAAATGTCGCCGAGTTGAAAAAAGACAATTTCTTTGCAAAATACCTCATTGTTGAGTTGTGATACTCCGATGCTCTCATACTCCGATACTTTAATACTCTCATATTGTTATGTTTAGATGTTGCGAACGTATCTGTTGAAATATATATGTATATCTACAAAAAATATATATATGTATTTACTTTATAATGGTTCGTTCGCTTATAAATAAAGATGTCGAATATCGTGAAGCCAGAACCCTTCAAAACGAAGATCAAAATTATGAAACATCTTTATACGAAGCAGAAATATACAACACAAGAATCATCATTGCTCTTGGACAGGCGAAACAAGATTTCAGCAGCGAGGAAATCGTGTATTACCCAATCTATTTGATAAACACAAACATTCGCAATATCCACACGAAGATAGGTGTGTATGAAGTGACCGAATCTGATGCGGCAATCAATATCGACGAGGATGGAGAACCCGACATTGATTTATTGGGAGACCCGCTATTGTTCACCTTTGTTACGAAATCATTCATAGCAAAGCATCAGGCATCACTCAATGTGGAGCAAATGATTGTTGTCGATGGCGCGGAAAAGGATGGCGCGGAAAAGGATGGCGCGGAAAAGGATGGCGCGGAAAAGGATGGCGCGGAAAAGGATGGCGCGGTGGAGTTTGACGAAAGTGCTGCCAAAAAACTAGTGGAAGACACAATACCATATATTGACGTATCATCATCATGGGGCGATTTTAAGAAGAAAATGTATGCTATTTCGGGTAAACCAAAGAACGAATACAAAAAAATGCACGCATTTATGAGGGAATATCTAAGACAGCGTTTGCAAGAAGATAAGAATGAGACTCCTGATTCTGTGTCTCCACCAAACCCTGATAAAAGTAGTTCCACAAAATTCATCAGGGCACCTGTTCCCTCTGATGGATGGTGTTCGATGCACGCGGTGGATCAGTTTCTCAAGTATGTCGGCGTGTTTGACGAAATACCCGGAAACAACGAGGTTCCGATATCTCTCAAGGCATTGGCATTGCCCGGGAACAAATATATAACCACGCCGGCAATCCAAGAATGGATGGAGAAGTTTCGTAAAGACCAAACGTTGTGGAGTGCCGATTATGGTGACGGTGTCCATTCAACACCTGATGCTGCGTGTGAATACATTCAGGCAAAGACCCGTGACAATTATGAATGTTTAAGAAACGTGTTTTCTATGGCATTAGATAATCTACCTAGCAGTGTTAAGGGAAAACAAAAATATACCATTGAGGAAATCAAAGAAATTATTAATACAGATGAGAACATGGTATTATTTAGAACGGACCCTGGTGCTACTACCGCGGAAGAAACCGATCGAATGGTCGAGCAACTCCAAGTCGTAATCTTTGTCAATACCGGCAATCATTGGGAAATCATATATTCACCTGAGATTCAAAAAGTATTTTTCGAAACACCGAGGCCTGAAAATCCACCAACCCCCGAGAAAATAGAGGTTGGTTCGAGAGTTACATGGACAAAGAATGGTAAGACATTCAATGGCGAGGTAGTGAAAGTCACACCTAAATCATACAAAATATGCTGCAAACCTAACAAAACAAAAACTGATGCTAACTCTCTATACATGATATCAAAAGGAGAGGCGAAAATGGAGAAGAACCGTTCCTAATCATTCGGTTACTCCCAAAACACTGTTTGCGTAGTCGCGTCCACCCCACGTTGTATCCATCGCGTTTACACTCAAACCGCCTTCGGAAGTGTTGAACATTTTGTCTAGCGGAGTGTTAATCCCGATGTTTTGATTATCGGGGTCATACGAAGGAAAGCTGTTTGTGTTGTAAGGCGGGTCGTCGCGCGTTGCGTCGAGAAGTTTGGTCGCATCTTCTGTAACTGCATCTGTATCTGTGCTCCTTTCCACCAATTCGCTCAATTCGCCCAAATCGCCAGTAACAACGTTGAAGTCCTGTGCGCCAGCGTGCATATTTTCGGGGTCAGGTCGCGCCTTGTAGACAGGGGTGTTTTGCGCATCGAATGCTTGCTGCAAGTACAAGACCGGGCATCGTATTCCCTGACTACGCTGCCACCTTGTAAAGTCGACATACTCGTTCAAATTATCAAACTGAATCGGATTGACACCTGGTATCTCGGCAATGCGAGTGTTCAAAAGTTTTAGTTTGCTTCCTTCTTGGATGAGAACATTTGGGCATCGCGTTCCATTGAATCCGTCTTTCTGTTTCTGTGGTTTTGCAACGTAATAAAGTCCTAGGACAAAAATACTCGCAATAATCATAACTTTTCCATACATATCTATAGTGTATAGGGAGATTATTATCAATATAATAGTCTCTCTAAATACTATATGAAGTTTGTCAGAATTGGTCCAGACGATGCCGCATTGTTCGATGCCCAAGTGAAGAACGAGTATGCCTTTGTAAAATTCTACAGCCCAGGTTGCTTCCATTGCAATGAAATGGCCGCGGCGTGGGATGCGTTAGAAATGCCCACGAAACGTGGAGACCAAAACAGAGCAAACGTTTTTGAGGTTCACGTTGGAGCCATCCAAAATATCAAAAGTGCGTGTGCCAGGAACGTTGGAGGGTTTCCAACAATTATGGCGGTAAGACCTGGTGGGTTTGTGATGCGGGAATACTTTGGTCCGAGGGACACTAAAAGTTTCTTAAATTTCATCCGAAAAACATTCCCTCGCCGAACTATGAATGTGGGTAGGAAGACGGAGAGTAGACGGAAGATGAAAACGAAACGGAAGACGAAAACGAAACGTAAGACGAAAACGAAACGTAAGACGGAGAGGAAAGCAAACAAGGTGGTGGAGAGAAAGAAACCCGTTTACAAGAAGAGAAAGGTGGCGTCAACAACCAAACGCAATATTAGAATTAAACGATAAACAGATATCCGCCTATTGCCAATAATGTGAAACCCAGATAACGAGAAGCAGTGAAACTTTTTCTCTTCATCAAGTAGAGCGCGCCACCACTTACGAGAGTAGAAATCATGTAACCCGATATTTTGATGGTTCTAGGATCGTGATGCTTCAGCAGAGTGGTGAAAAGAATCCGGCCAAATGAGATTATAAGTGCTATGAGCAAAAGCAGAAGCATATCGTTGGGTGCTATTGTTTCAATATCTCTCCACGTATCCCCTAGCGATGATACGAACCCACAACCAACCATAAACAACATAATAATGAATGTGATGAAAGACATAAATATCACGAGGGAAATTGGATTTTTAATATGAACCAGGATTTTTTTGGTGTGCGTTATCGAAATCCATGATAATATCGAAAATATCAGGAATACGCAATAAATGGAATACTTCTTCTTCAAAACTTGCATCTATATATTGTGGAGATTAAATCCACAGTTCCACAGTTCCATAGTTCCATAGTTCCATAGTTCCACAGTTTTATTATTCGTAAAATTGAATTAGAACAAAGGAACGATGACTATATAGAAAACATGTCATACTATTCATATCGACTTTTGACGTTCAATGCTCAAGACGCAATTGTTGCGACTGATGAGGACGGGAAACAAATAAGGGAGTTTCAAGTCCAGATGTTCGGGATCAATAAAAAAGGTGGCACTGCTGCGATATTTGTGAAAGGTTACACACCGTTCTTCTTTGTGAAAGTCGGTGATGATTGGGGACCTTCACAGAAAAACGGGTTTGTCTCGCATATACGCGAATGTATGGGAGACTATCACGCCGATAGCATACGAGAAACCAAACTACGTGAAAGAAAAAAATTATACGGGTTCGATGGTGGTAAGGAGCACACTTTTCTCGAGATTCATTTTGAGACAGAAGCAGCAATGCGCAAGGCAAAGAGTATCTGGTATACCACCACCAAACCAACAAAGGCTGGTGGCGATTACAAGCGTGTGCTCACCAAAGGAGGATATGTGTATGATGGGATTGGAACGGAACTATACGAGGCGCAAATACCGCCATTGCTTCGCATGTTCCATTTACGCGAAATGAGCCCGTCCGGATGGATTGGACTTCCCACAAAGAAGGCGGTGAGTTCCAAAACGAAACTAACCTCTTGTAAGTATGAGTACACAATCGACTATAACGATATCAAACCTCTACCGGAAAATGAGACCCGGGTGCCTTATAAAATCGCGAGTTTTGATATTGAGGCATCCAGTAGCCACGGCGACTTCCCGCTTGCTAAGAAAGACTACAAAAAACTTGCCACCAACATAGTCGATGTATGGAACGATGAACTCCCTTCCAATGAACACGCTGAGTTTCTCCGTCGGATCATATACACCGCTTTCGAGGTGCCCGGATACAATCAACCAGATGTCGATGTGGTATATCCGCAGTACGAGATGACGAGCGATAATGCGTGTCTCCTGTTCGAAGAGTGGAGTAAGGCCGACCTTAGCAAGTTGCGCGGTGGAGGTAGAAATGGCGACGACGAAAATGGGGACGAAGAGGCGGACATGGACGACGAGCGAGATTGCGACGAGGGTGCTGGTGCTGGTGCTGGTGCTGGTGCTGGCGCAGAGGAGAGCGGGTTTGCCTGGTCGTCTAAAAAGAAGCGAATTGGTGACCTAAAAAAAGGAACTGTTATTGATGTGCTCAATGATAAAACGATTGACCGCGAAACCACGCTTTCACAATTGAATGCCTCCCTGAATAATGTATTTCCCCGACTGAAAGGCGACGAGGTGACATTTATTGGAACGACCTTCTTGCGTTATGGGGACAAGGAACCGTATATGAATCACTGCATTGCTCGGGACACGTGCGACGAACTCCCACAAGTGAAGAATTCGGTCATTGAGTCGTATCCCACGGAGCGGGAGGTCATGCTTGCGTGGACCGACCTGATACAGCGTGAAGACCCCGACATCGTGATTGGTTACAATATATTTGGATTTGATTACCAGTTCATGTATCTTCGTGCCAAGGAGCTCGATTGTGTCGCGCGGTTTCTTAGTCTTTCTAGAAACCGCGGCGAGGTGTGCCTGAAGAAAGATTGGCGCACCGGCAAGGAGGGTTTGGAAGAGAACACCCTCTTCATTGCGAGCGGACAGCACGATTTGAAGTTCATCAACATGACCGGGCGCCTTCAAGTGGATCTGTATAACTACTTGCGCCGCGATTACCAACTGATTAAATACAAGCTGGATTATGTGGCTGGTTATTTCATCGGGGACAGCGTGAAGAAAATCGAACACGTCGATGGTCGCACGAAAATATACAGCAAAAACTTGTCCGGGCTTGAGAATAGCAGTTTCGTGAACTTCGAGGAAGAGGCGCACAGCGTCGACAACTATAAGGATGGCAGGAAGTTCGAAGTCAGCGATGTGGACGCGGAGGCCGGAACGTTTTGGATTGGCAGCGTGGAGACGCCAGATATGACCAAGAAAGTGCGTTGGGGGCTCGCGAAGGATGACGTGACGCCGCAAGACATTTTCAGGATGACGCACGAGGGGTCGAAAGAGCGTTCGGTCATTGCGAAATACTGTATCCAAGACTGCAACTTGGTTCATCACCTGATGAACAAAATCGATGTCATTACGGACTACATCGAAATGTCGTCGCTTTGCAGTGTCCCGATGAATTTCCTTGTGATGCGCGGTCAGGGCATCAAACTGACCTCGTACATCGCGAAGAAATGTCGCGAGAAGAACACGCTCATGCCGGTGATTGACAAGTTCGAGGGCGATGATGGTTACGAGGGCGCCATTGTGCTAGACCCGAAGTGTGACCTCTATCTCGACGACCCGGTCGCGTGCGTCGATTATAGTTCGCTCTATCCGTCATCGATGATTAGCGAGAACATATCGCACGATAGCAAGGTGTGGACGAAAGAGTATTCCGAGGAGGGGGAACTCGTTGCGGAAACGGGGGAAACGGACAGGTCCGGAAACTACATCTATGATAATTTGGAGGGATACAAATATGTCGATATCACGTATGACACTTACAAGTGGCGGCGTAAAAACAACAATCCGAAGGCAGCAATGGAAAAGGTGAAGGTCGGCTACAAGACCTGCCGGTTTGCCCAGTTCCCTGATGGAAAACTCGGTGTAATGCCGTCTATATTAGAGGAGTTGCTGGCCGCGCGAAAGGCCACGCGCAAACTCATCCCAAAACAGACGGACGATTTTATGAAGAACGTCCTGGACAAGCGTCAGTTGAGTATCAAGGTGACTGCGAATTCCATGTATGGGCAAACCGGTGCCAAGACGAGTTCGTTTTACGAGAAGGACTGTGCTGCGTCGACCACCGCGACCGGACGAAAACTCTTGACATATGCGCAACGGGTGATAGAAGAGGCCTACGCCAATCGTGTCGTAAAGACCGCGAAATATGGCGAGGTAAGGACGGATGCCGAGTATGTATATGGTGATACCGATTCGGTATTCTTCAAATTCAATCTGAAGGAACTAGATGGTAAACCAATCATCGGTCAGAAAGCGCTAGAGATTACCATTGAGCTGGCGAAGGAGGCCGGTAAGATTGCCACGATGTTTTTGAAAAAACCGCACGACTTGGAGTATGAGAAGACGTTCTTGCCGTTTTGCCTACTATCGAAGAAGCGTTATGTCGGGATGCTATACGAGGACGACCCGACGAAATGTAAACGCAAGTCGATGGGAATTGTATTGAAACGGCGCGATAATGCGCCCATAGTGAAGGACGTGTATGGAGGGGTTATCGATATTCTGATGAAGGACAAGGATATCGAGAAGGCGGCAATGTTCATGGAGGATTGCTTGCAGAATATAGTAGACGAAAAATATGGAATGGACAAACTCATCATTACCAAGTCATTGAGGAGTGGGTACAAGAACCCGAAGCAGATCGCGCACAAGGTTCTTGCGGATCGTGTTGGCAAACGGGACCCGGGGAGTAAACCGAGTGTGGGCGACCGTGTTGCATATATATATATCGTGAATCCTGATAAGAAGGCGCTTCAAGGGGAGCGCATCGAGACGCCCGAGTTCATAAAGGAGCAAAATGTTAAAATTAATTATTCGTTCTATATTACGAACCAACTTCAGAAGCCATTGCAGCAGGTGTTTGCACTAGTTTTGGAGCAGCTGCCGAATTTTAGAAAGAAGATGGGTGGTTACACGCTAAAAAAATGGAAGCGGCAGCTGAATGATTTGCGTAAAGAATATCCAGACCCAGAGACATACAAAAAAAAAGAAGAGTCGCTGCGGAACAAAGAAGTCAAATCAGTGCTTTTCGACAAGTATCTGCGGCAGACAAATAACATGCGACTAGGCAACCAGAGTATTACGTCGTTCTTCAACTCTTACGATGAATGACGAACCTTGCTGATTGTCCCCATTGCTTGTTTCGCATTGTTGTATTGAAAAATAACCAGCAGAAAAGTTTTTAAAGAAAATTGAAATAGAAAAACTAAATATAGTTTGTTTTATAAAGACAACGATACCACAAAATGTATTGCGCGCATTGCTCGAAAACAATAAGTCGCCAGATTGACGGAGGCGGGCGTCGAACCAACCATTTCCGTTCTTGTGACGCGGATGTGTGCTCATGGAAATGTGCTGTCACTCGTCGGGATGAGATAAGTGTCTTTGATCCTCATTTGAATTCTCCAAACGAGTGGCAGTATTTCACTGCGGCAGATGTAGAAAGTCCGCCGAGATTTAAAAGGTCATCGTCCGAATATTCACTCCGAACTAAGACTAAATTTGATGACCAAATTTCGATGGATATACTTCCAATGATTTTAGAAGAAAAATACCGGTTCAATGCTAGCGATATGTCGTTTAATATCGCATTATTCTTGACGCTGGCGTTATCATTGTTCTGTGTTATTTGTTGATTAATTAGTATTACCGGATATAATATTGAGTGCTCAATTGCGGGGTTCGGGAATTTCTGGTGTTACTAATGTGTATTCAAAAAGTAAATTGTTGGAACTATCATTCCCATTTGTTGTTTCAAGTTGACGAAGAATGTCGCTCGTAATAAAGGTGGCAATGCGTCCCATTGCTTGCGATGAACTGTTTGTGTTTGTGTTAGTTGTTGTATCAGCACGAGGCAATATATTTCGCCTTCTTTGTGATGTTCGTGTTCTATAATTTCTTATGTCGTAACGGCACATTGGACAATGGACACTCGACATAAACCAAACGCGGAGATTATCTCGTGAAAATATGTGTCCACACGGTCGGATTTGCATCACTATTTCGTCATCGCCAAACGGTTCTCGCGAAATTGGACATAGATTGTTCATGGGATTATCCAGCGTGGAGAACGATACCTCTCGTGTGGCATAGTTAATCTCTTGGACCGAAGGTGCTGGCGTTACCGAAGGTTCTGGCGTTACCGAAGGTGCTGGTGTTACCAAAGGTTCTGGCGTTACCGAACGTGGTGGCGTTACCAAAGGTTCTGGCGTTACCAAAGGTTCTGGTGTTACCAAAGGTGATAACAATCTTACAAAATCATCTAGTTCGATTTGATTGGTGGCATTATTCCGCGTTTGTCTCCTTTGTTCATTCGTAACAATAGTTCGCATGGTTCTCTCCTGTTGTGAAAGTATATTCAAGACATTCGACATTATACGCCGCGTGCCTGCGATATTTTTAATGTATTCATCGGTCATTGTTTGCTGATCAGATACTCTTTCTCTCTCCATTATGAAACTATATAAGATAATATGTTTAAATAAAACTCAACACTAACTAGTAGATGCTATCAAGTGAGACTTCTGACACGACAAGTGATGAAAAAGACACAACGAAAGATATGGAATTGTTTCATAAGTATAAGAATTGTGGACTTAGCGGTCTAGCCAATGTTGGAAACACCTGTTATCTGAATTCTTGTATGCAAATTCTCTCACATACATACGAGCTGAATGAGTTTCTCAATAATAAGGATTACAGGAAGAATATAAACAAGAAGCCAGATACGGTTCTTCTGCTAGAATGGGACAACTTGCGCGAAATGATGTGGAGCGATAACTGTACTATTGCTCCAAACGGGTTTATAAACGCGGTTAAAAAGGTTTCCACGATGAAGCAGCGCGATTTGTTCGCCGGACATGAGCAAAATGATATACAGGAATTTCTCCTTTTCATGATCGAGTGCTTTCATACGGCTTTAGCCAGAGATGTAAACATGCAAATTACCGGAAATGTCCTGAATAGCACAGACAACCTTGCGAAAGAATGCTTTGAGATGATGAAAACGATGTATAATAAGGAATACTCGGAGATGCTGAATATTTTCTATGGTATTCACGTATCAGAAATATCGTCTTGTGAGAGTGGGAAGTCGTTGAGTCTGAGACCGGAACCCTTTTCTCTCTTGAGTCTACCGATTCCATCTGATAACGATTCACCATCATTGCAAGACTGTATGGATTTGTATTGCGCGAAAGAAGAACTTTCTGGGGACAATGCGTGGATGAATGATAAGACCAATAAGAAGGAGGATGTCAACCGAGGCATCGTGTTTTGGAATTTACCCAATATTCTCATCATTGATTTGAAACGCTGGAGCGAAACGGGGGGCAAAATCAATAAGCTTGTGAAAGCACCACTCGATAATGTCGATTTTTCCACGCACGTACGCGGCTACAATAAAAACTCCAACGTTTATGACCTGTATGGTGTATGCAACCACTCTGGATGTGCGTTTGGTGGACACTATACCGCATTTGTGAAGAATGCAAATGGAAAATGGTATGAGTTTAATGATACAATTGTGAAAGAAGTTGACGACACAGAGATTGTTACATCTCGGTCATATTGTTTTTTTTACAGGAAGAAAATACCAAACAAGCATTACTGAGTTTTGAGTCTTGTTAGTTTTGAGTTGTTAGTTGAGAGAACGTTCTCTCTTGTGTATGGAAATCTATTATTATTATTATTATTATTATTATATATTGCTCATTCAGATATATAATAATTGTCGTTTTCTCCAATATAATTGTTCAAATGTAGAATTGTAGAATTGTTCCAATATAGATAAATATATAATAATTTTATAAATATATAATGGATGTCAAGATCGATTCTATTACTGGAACGCCACACAATTATTTTAATAGATTTGATGGCACAAATCCAACGGTTGTTATGGCGTTGATGTTCGTATTGATTCTTTACTATCTTTTGTTTGCTAATTTAGGAGAGACCCAGACGGCAACAGTTTCATACGAGAATGGTGGAAATACGACGGTTATTCTTGAGTTGTTGTTGTGGGCAGTTTTCATCATGCTTTTATTGTTGAACGGGATGTCACTTTTCTTCAACACGGATATAAAAGCCACCATCAAAAACATTATATCTCCTACACCGGAGATTGACCTTGAAGTAACGAGCGATGATCCATTGTTTGCCCCCAAGAAACCGAGAGAAAAGGAAGTATTCCATATACCGGGGAACAAATACGGATACGATGACGCGAAGGCAGTTTGCATTAGCTACGGCGGTCGCCTGGCAACCTACCAAGAAATAAGCGACGCTTATGACAAAGGTGCGGACTGGTGCGGCTATGGATGGTCGGACGGACAACTCGCCCTATTTCCTACCCAGAAATGGAAGTGGGAGAACCTTCAGTCCATAGACGGACACGAACACGATTGCGGACGTCCTGGTATCAACGGCGGCTACATCGATAATCCAAACGTGCGTTTTGGTGTAAACTGTTACGGCTACAAACCCGACATGACGCCGAATGAAGGCGCACGCATGGAGAGCGCCACATTGTATCAGAAAACCAATAGCGAATTAGACTTTGAGAAGCGGGTTGACTTCTGGAGAACCAAAATCCCCGATATTCTTCTTGCTCCGTTCAATCACAATACGTGGAGCATCGTCTAAGAAGTCTCGTATAAATCGAGGATTGTTCTGATAATGGGACTGCGTTGTATGTCATGTCTGTCGAACTCGACCATAGAAATTAACTCATTTCGAAGTTCGTTGTCTTTATGCTCAGTATCATCATTTCTCTCTACGTTATACCTGTATTTGATGCGCATCAACAAATCCTCGAGTCCATTCTCTGTATTATCACATTGATGTACGTCCCCCGTAATAACCATTCTACTGTTCTCTCCAAGTCTCGTCAGCAACATGAGCATTTGTTTGATACTGGTATTCTGTAGTTCATCCCCGATAATGAATGTGTCCTTGAATGTTCGCCCTCGCATGAAGGCAAGCGGGACTATTTCTAATCTTTTCTCGGCAATGAACGTATTTAATGTTTTCTGGGGGAAAAATTCGCGCAGCACATCAAATATAGGTATAATCCATGGGTCCATCTTCTGGTTGATTGTGCCTGGAAGGTATCCCAGTTCCTCGTCCACGCTAATGAGCGGTCTTGTCAGTATTATTTTTTGTTCTGTTTCTAATAGGAGTTTTGCTGCGTGTTGAGTAGGAAACAATGTCTTTCCAGTTCCGGCCGGACCACTCGCGATGACTAACGATAAGGCATCATCGTTGATATCCTCATAGTAATGCTTCTGTTTAGCAGTTTTCGGTTTGAAAATGTCTTTCATCTTGTCCGTTTGGTATGTTTCTTGTGTGATATCGTCTATATCGCAATATTCATCGAAGTTTTCGCCGTCGATTTCAACTCCATTATCGTCCCAGATTATTCCCTTGTTACGACGCCCCCAAACCAGTGTTTTTGAAACGCGCGTACGCGTAGACGGGTATACCATCATCGCGTTTGCTGTGCCGAAAAGTCCTACCGTAAGAAGTATTTGTAAAATACACATTACTTCCTTTAATTATAGAGATTAGATTTATATTGTTTCGTTATAGACGAATTATTTTATGCAATGAGAACAATCTATACTTTTCGCGTCTTCCGCTGTTTCTTGCTGTGCGTATCCTTGCTGTGCGTATCCTTGCTCTGCATATTCTTGCGCTTTTTCGTTTCTCTTGGTTTTGTCGTTTTTTCAGGTTTTGTCTCAGCAAGTTTCGTAAGAGTATCGAACAATGAAGTAGGAATAACGCTCGTTTTGGATGCATTGGAGCGAACCGGATTATCCTCACCAATGGGCAATGTTTGTTGCGCGTAAAACAATCCGGCAGGAACAGCCAGATTACTGAATAATGCCGCGAGAGAACCCGGTTCGCCACCTTGTTGGTTTGCTCCGCCTGTCATGCTGTCTATTACTAGTTCGTGTGATTTGAACGCCATATATATAATATCTGGTATATTAGTTGCTGGAATACGTGCGCTTTATATCCGGTATCATTTTAGTTGGTCGTGTCTCCTTGATGAAATTCATGACGAGTTCAACCTGCTTCTCATCGGCAATGCATTTTTTGAGGCATTCCTCTACGTGCTTTAGTGTCAGCGGAGCAGTTTGGCGTGACGTAGTGAATTTTAGTTTTCCATCACTGATGTTCACGGTTGGAGTGCCCATGCTATTTGTATTGACATAATTAATCATATTGCCCGCCCTGCTGTTTCTCTGATCGCGAAGTGCTCTCAGTTCATCATTCACTTTCTTAATTTGGTTGTCGAGGGAAACCCATTCTTTAATAGTATTCTTAAAATCGTCCATTTTTCTTATATATTTATTACTACCCAATAAAACAACCGAGGAAAACTGAACAACAATTACTAAACAATAGTTGTTTATCGTATGAGTGTTGTCTTGATATTATACGTCTGAATAGTGGAAAGGTTTGTTTCGTAGCAGCAATATGAATATCCCTAAATGTAAGAGAAAGCTTATGATTACAAAAACCAAAGAGAGGTAGATATATGGATATATGTTACCAATTATTACGTCAATAAGTGGCGATAATAACATTTTCAATTCAGACTTTACATCTTCGCGTTTCAATATGTTCAAACATTGTTCTATCATCTTTTCCCGCATTTTATATGGTAATCATAAAATTTCATCACTTTAACTGCGTCTTATTAAGCACACTATTTTCTTGTAATGATTTAAATGGCAATCTTTGAACCAAATAAGGACTTTGATTTCTCTCAAGTTTATTTAGACACACCACAGCCAATACAAGGAGGAACATTCTTCACCAAACTGCTCACTAGAGATGGGAACCCGCTTTACATGCAAATGCCCGTGTCCTCGACGAAGCAAGGGATTGTGACGACAAAGAAGAATAAATATTGTGATCTGCTTTACGACAAGGAGAACCAGGAGTCTCTAATAGGATGGATTCTTGCATTGGAAGAACACTGCCAGAAAACCATCTTTGATAAAAGCGAATTGTGGTTTCACAACGACTTTACTAAAGACGACATTGAGACATTAATGACGCCTGTTTACCGCCTTCACAACTCCGGTAAGAAGCTGCTTGTCCGAACTTATATTGACGTAGGTAGAGAGAATAGGAAGCACAAATGTGTTGTTTACGATGAACGAGAGGTTCAAACTAATATAGCACGCATTATGGCGCACACGTCGATTATTCCCCTTGTGTTGATTGAAGGTGTGAAGTTCTCATCGAAGAGTTTTGATATTGTCATCAAACTTACGCAGATAATGGTGCTAGACGATGAAGTGGAAGAAACAAATAACTGTTTGATTCGCCGCGCATCGTCGAATGTTAACGCCCCCACTGCGGTCTTGGAAGCACCGCTCGAGGAAGCACCGCTCGAGGAAGCACCTATCGCGGAAGCACCGGCCGAGGAAGCACCGGCCGAGGAAGCACCGCTCATGGAAGCACCTATCGAGGAAGCACCGCTCATGGAAGCACCTATCGAGGAAGCACCTATCGAGGAAGCACCTATCGAGGAAGCACCTATCGAGGAAGCACCGGTCATGGAAGCACCGGTCATGGAAGCACCTGTCATGGAAGCACCTATCGAGGAAGCACCGGTCATGGAAGCACCGCTCGTGGAAGCACCGCTCGTGGAAGCGCCGGTAAGTGATGTCTCCTCAACTCTTGTGTCGGCGGGTGATAATGCATCTTTATCGAACGAGGAAACTTTAGAAGATTCGAAACAATCAGAACTAGTAGACATTGACTTGCCGATTCCGGAAGGGGAGCCAATGAATTTAAGAAAACCCAATGAAATATACTATGAAATATATCAAGCCGCCAAAGATAAGGCAATCAAAATGAGAAGAGCAGCGGTAGAAGCATATTTAGAGACAAAGGAGATCAAATCGAAATATATGCTTGAGGATATTGAAGATTCCGATGAAGATTCCGATGAAGATTCCGATGAAGGTTCCCATGAAGGTTCCGATGAAGGTTCTGATGAAGGTTATCCCGAAAATTCTATCGGGTCTGATGTTGAACACCCCTGATACTTTAGCGTAAATTAATGCGCGAATGAAAAATATTTTGTAGTTCAATTTATATAATGGGTATTCTTAAAAAGATTCAGAAGTTTCAGAAAAAGATTAAGCGCCACCACTTTATTGCCCTTCTCGGAGTCGTTGGACTTTTTCTCCTTCTCCGCAAGGTTAATGACAGAAAATCCAAGCCGGTTGCTGGCATGTCGAACGAGGAAGTCGGTGAGGTTGTACCCGTTGTTGGTCCGGAGGCGTCGAAACCGCTTGGTCAAAACGAGGATTATGCGGCGGTTGCCGGGGGTGCGAATGAAGTGCCGAATGTCACCAACGTTCCCGCGGTCGACCCTTCCGAACTTCTTCCTGCCGACCAGAACAACGAGTGGGCGAAGTTGAACCCGACCGGTGCTGGCGACCTCAACAGTGTCAATCTGCTCAAGGCCGGTCACCACACTGGCATTGATACGGTGGGCAGCAGCCTTCGCAACGCCAACCTCCAGGTTCGCTCGGAACCGCCGAACCCGACGAACCAGGTGAGCCCGTGGGGCAACACCACAATCGAGCCCGACCTTATGCGCGTTCCACTCGAGCTTGGCAACAACCCTATTTAAATGACATTTCGGAACATACCAAAGTATACCTAAATTAAAATAACAATATTTATTTACTATATATGCAAATCAATATTGTGGGTTATGCTCTGATTTTACTCTTATTACTAGTTGCGATCCGCATCTATAAAGAGTCAGATTTCATTCATCTCAAATGTATCATATCGGATGTCGATGGCAAACGTTACTGTGTGCGAGAACGAAATAAACTCGAACTGGCAGCAGACCGTCTTGCGAATGTCAACGCAAGAATGGGCAAACTGGTTGACCATGTGCATAGCAAATATCCTAACCGTGAAAATGTGATTCGATTGAAGAAGGGATACAATCCCAAAAAAATATACGAAACGCTTCCCACAAGCGAGTATACCGCATATAGTCAGAACAAGGGTGAAAAGTTGGCATTTTGTCTCGATACTGAGAAGCGCGGAGGACAACTCATCGACATGAACACGCTGACGTTTGTTGCGATTCACGAACTATCGCACGTAGCATCCAAATCAACAGGGCACACCGAAGAGTTTTGGAAGAACTTTAAATTCTTACTGGAAGAGGCAGATACTATCAACGTGTATAAACCTGAGAATTACAAGGAAAATTCTAAGAGATATTGCGGTATGAATATCACAGACAACCCGATGTTTGATTTGTAAACAAACGTTATCGCAATGAACCAGAACCAAATGTAATGCGTTTGTTGGAAGGATAATATTCGCCACTGCTTCATGCGTGACACTGTTTACATTGGAAAATCGCAAAGGTAAATACTTTAAATGAACTTTGTAAACTTTTTGATTTCTACTTTGAACTCCTGCTTTGTGGTCAATTCGTCCACCTCTGCAAGTTTCCATTCACTTCGTGTCAACGAGGGGAAAAAAGTGTCGCACTCAAATACTTGGTCGAGACACGTCAAATAGCAGGTGTCGACTTTAATGGAATCGAGATAATGTTTGTATATTTCCGATCCTCCAATCACCCATACATCATCATATTTTCGGTCATCAATATGCGTCTCCAATGTGGCGATGTTCGCAAATGATTGGATTACATTTCCCGATGCTTCTTCTTCACAATCAAGTGTCGAAGACAAAATGTAATTGTCTCTACCAGGCAAGTGCTTTCCTTCCAAACTGTTCCACGTTTTCCGTCCCATAATAACCGCATTGTTTCCATTTCCTCGGGTCATCTTTGAGAAAAATGCGAGGTCCTCCTTGATTCTCCAAGGGAGATATCCTTGCTTTCCAATCCCACCATCTTTCGATACCGCTGCGATTAGTTTGTAATTCATATAAATATTATATATGATGTAATTTGTATATTCTTATTGTATATATATATACATATACATATATACATATATGTCGCCACATAATATTGTGCTACTCGAGAGGGATGGTGAAGGCAGACAAATATCTGTGTTTGACGGTTCTGAGACAACAAATGTCATCAATATTGACGACACAATCGGCACTATTAAGAAGAAGATTTTGAAATATTGCAAAGAAGCCGAGGATAAATGTATCGAGGAACTATACTTGTTTGCGGACGATGTGCCACTAGGTATATTATTACCACGCGGTGTCTCCACAAATCCATTTGATTATACGGAATACGATGGTCAAAGTATTAGCACAACAAGAGAAAATATGCTTCTTTTGGATTATGTCACCAGCAAAACGGATACGATTTATGTGTGCTTTTTCGAAGACGTCCGTAAGCGCAATTCAAATGCCGCGTCACTATATTTCCCATTGGTTAATGATGAGAAGGACCTCACTATATTGCGAAACAGTAGATACAATTATTTGAACGCAACGTTCGGCAACGAAATAGAATACACGGAAATGTTCAAATCGATTGGTCGTAAGAAAAACGCATCATTGAAAAATTTTAAACATGGTATTCGATATTTGGATGTGACATATATTCCTGATACGCAGGTAAACGTCTCACTCGATGATGTATTTAATCTTTTGCATGCCACCAAGAAGGTTCCGATTATTCAACACAACGCGCGTGGTCGGGATAAGCAATATCGTTTATACGCACCCAATATAGCAATCAATGGTGAGCAAATTCCATACATTGATAAAGCAGTCATCAATATATTCAAGAAAAATTTCACCGACAAGAATCGGGTTTCATTCTACATAGTTGGCGAAGACAATAATAAATGTGTGTGCGAATTCGTAAACAAAAACGGGAGCATATCATTTAGATTTTTCGTTGAGAATTTCATTGAATCAAAGAATACTGGGGAAACGAGCGCGTATGTTGCGAAACATATGAATTATCTTATTCGACAAATCAATGAGCATGTTGAAAGTAGCGGACGTTCCATAGAATTATTTGATACACTCGAAAATCTTACAAGTGTCAAAATCAAGGATATCGGATACTCAGTAGAGTTTGATTTTTTTAATCATAAACCTATTATATTTGATACAACTGAGCGTACTTGTATATCGGATGTTTTCCTTGTAAATGATGATAATAATTTGGTGTTCAAGCGTAAATCTAACTATAACAAACCAGATGATGGCTTCAAAACAAGAATAACATTTACAACTAGTCTCCTTGATAAAAAGAAAAGGTCATATAATGTCTTCATGAGAGGCATAAACAATATGGAATATTTGCACAATGTTCCCGATTATATTGTTGCGATTCTGAATATAGCAACAAAAGTGGCTACTAAAACAGAAATAAAAGAATTGTGCAATTTACACAATCCTGATACAAAAAAAACGTCTTTATTGAATGTGGTGGAAGATAACCAAAACGCCATAAATAGTGCGGATGAGGATGAGGATGACGATGGCGATGGCGATGAGGATGGCGATGAGGATGGCGATGAGGATGGCGATGAGGATGGCGATGAGGATGACGATGGGGCTGAGGATGAGGCTGATGATGAGGCTGATGATGAGGCTGAGGAGGAAGAAGAAGAAGAAGAGGAAGAAGAAGAGGAAGAGGAAGAGGAAGAAGAAGAGACTGATGTTGATGTTGAGGAAGAGGATGATGTTGAGGAAGAGGATGATGTTGAGGAAGATACTCTTGTTGAGAAAGAGGATGATGTTGAGAAAGAGGATGCTGAAGATGAGAAAGATGATGAGAAAGAGGACGAGGATGAAGATGAGGATGAGGATGAGGATGATGATGAGGATGAAGATGAGGAAGGCGACGAAGACAATCCTTTTGTGAAAAATATGTTTGTTTCTGACGAGGAAGAAGACGACGAAAACGATGACGAGAATAAGCAAACAGATTCTGATTCAGATTCGGATTCGGATGGTGACTTGTTCGGTGGTGCCAAAAAGAAAACGGATAAAGATGATATGTTAGACATTGTACCAGCAACAAAAGAAATAATCGATAAATATAAAGAAAATGAAGGTATGATTTTGAATCCACATCCGATGCTAAAAAAAATGCAAGAAGCAGATCCGTTACTTTTCCCGAAATCCCAACCTGGAAACTTGAACTCTTATTCTAGAAGTTGTGTAAAACCATTAGTTACAAAGTCAGACCCGAAACCAGAGACTAGAATGCCTATTCTGTTGACAAAAGAAGAATATGAAAACATTTCCACGAATTATCCAGAAACTTACAAAGAAACAATTTCGTATAGTAGCGGTAAAGATGCGAAAAACATTGACAAAAAGTTTTGGTATATTTGTCCTCGTTATTTTGCGTTGAAAGAAAATCGCCCTCTTACAGACGAAGAGGTAAAGTCGGGCAAGTATGGTCTCGTGATTCCAGGTGTTCCGCGGAAGGACGGCATCCCAAAAAATAAAGGTTACAATATTATCGAGTTTAATAAAGAACATTTGTATCCAGGTTTTATGGATCCAAAAAAACATGCGAAAGGTAAATGTATGCCTTGCTGTTTTAAAAGCTGGGACAAAGCTGCGAATGTGAAACTGCGAAAGACGTGCATGGGAGAAGACAAGAACAAAGAAAATAAAAAAGATGCCGACGCCAATGACGCCAATGACGCCAATGACGCAAATGACGAAAGTTTGAAAAAAACAAACTATATACATGAGACAAACGGTCCGTTGGATGACGGGGCAAAAGGTTATCTCGACCCTCGCATTGTTAAAATGATGGGCATTGATAATAAAAGTTGTCGGCAGAAGTCATCGAAACCGTGCTTCCTACGACGCGGTGTATCGGTATCGAATGAACCGGTGAGACAATCATTCATCGCTTCTCTTGCGCATCTAAATACAGAAACAAAAAATTACAACATCAAAAAAATGAAGAACTATATGATTGGAAAAATGACAATAGAACATTTTGTAACGATGCAAAATGGAAACCTGGTTGATATATTTTATGACGCTGACATAGGTCAGGATACCGAAGGTCAGGATACCGAAGGTCAGGATACCGAAGGTCAGGATACCCAAAAAGACACCACTAAATTATGGGAGAAAATCCAAGAGCTCTCCGGCAATGAAGGCAACGCTTATTATGAAAAAGTAAAACGTTCCTTTAAGAACTTCAAAGACTTTCTTGATGACGACAGTGTCTTGATTGACCACACATATCTATGGGATTTTGTCTGTATGCCTGGAGTGTTCGATAAAAAAGGAGTAAATCTCGTAATATTAGAATTACAAGACGAAGACAGCAATATGACAAATCACATAAATATTCTTTGTCCGACGAACCACTACGCGACAAGTGTCTTCGACGCATCCAAAAAAACCGCTATCTTACTGAAAAACAAAAGCAACTTTGAACCGATGTTCCAAAAGAAAGAAAAGGAGGAGTTATATCTGTTTGGTGATCTAACTGATTCCGCGCTGAAATCCACACTACAAAAAATCAAAGTTATGATGTCAGAGAGTTGCCGCCCAACAAAAGGGTTACCTTCTTACACTTTCGAACAAAACATACCATACATTAAACTTGTGGGAGAATTGAACCAACTAAAAGATACACAAGGAAACATTATCTACACCAAGAGTAAAAATGTCTTGAATTACACGGGCAAGATTGTCGGAATAATGGTTCGTTTTAATACTGAAAATGGAACAGAAGAGGTGAAAGGAGAAGATCAAGAAATGAATACGGAGGAGTTCTTCGTACCTTGTCGGCCATCCCCGCTTATGCATTACGATGAAAACTATGAGTTACAGATAACAAATAATATATGGTTACATGAAGTTGATTCGCATTCATACAATGCAACCCGCAATTTTCTTCAAACAATTTCCGAAGCATCTGACGGAGCCATCAAAAGCAAACCTGTGGTCAAAATTGCTGATGATGATAGCGGTGATATCACAGGTATTCTGACAGAAACAGACCAATATGTTCCTGTGATACCGACCCAAAACAGCAAAACGACCACCGATGAACTTCCAATAAATAAACATATGGATTATATCCACCTTGAAAAGGTGTCCACTACAAATACTGATAAGCTCGGTAATCGCGACAATCAAGGCGATAAAACCTATCTTGCCATTATTACCGAGGCTAAGCTATATACAATGTTCAGGACTACCCTTCGCGTATTGCTTGATTACGACGACGACAACCAAGGTCCAAAAAAACAAATGGAAGACATAATCATCTCACAAGACGGTTATTACGATAAACTAAAAAAATTAATCCCATTATTACGTTCGGCGATGAGTGACCACGTCAAGTTCGTTGGCGAATATGAAATAACCGACCCAACCGCATTGAAACCGTGTGTCAAGACCAAGACGTCTTTGCTGAGCGAGTGCAAAATCGAGATTCCAAAGAAAAACCTCTTTAATGGGCTTGATAACGAAGAGACATATTTTGGACGCATTGCCGACGAACTCATACGATACTATGTGTTAAGAACCTTCATTTTGTCGAACGATATGGAAGAGCCGATTGTTTTATTGCCTACTGTAAATGCGGTTTTGAACAAGGACGAAATGATTGTCGGTATAAACCAATTAGATGAAATGATCAAGGTCGCTAATTTCAAGTCATTGAAACCAAAGGAGACAAACAAGTTCAAAAAATATAATAGTCACGATATGGAGACGCATAATGCGAATGAAAAGGAAAATCCAGAAGATGTCCAGAAATTGTCAACAATGTCGGTAGACTATGTTTGGAAAGATGTTCAACAATAAATCCGTTGAATAGAGAATAAAATGTTATTTTGTGCTTGAAATAATATTTTATGTATCGCTTGTAACATCGTCATTTTCGACGTCGTCGTCATCTTCAATGTCGTCGTAATCTTCGATTTCATTGTAGTTCACGTCACTTTCACTGTCTATGGTTGATTCATCGCTATTCATCATGTCAATTATCACATCAATATCAATAGAATTATCGCTCTGATAATCGGTCGCTTCGTCTTCTATTTCGTCGCCGTTCTCGTCTATAATTGCATTAATATGAGTGTTTGGCGTGTTTGGCGTGTGTGGCGTGTGTGGCGTGTCATTACCCATTCGCAATGAAGTAAATGCTTCGTCAAGTAATGCGCTTGTTGATGTTGAAGTATTCATGTCGGTCAAGGTTCGGTTACGAACAATGCTTGCTCGTCGCGAACGAGGTTGACGTCTCTTTTGTATCGAGCGAACACGAGGTTTCGGTGCCTTTGTTATCACCTCATCTACGAATGAATAAACAACCGTTCTTTTCACTTCCGTAGGGGAGGTGCTTCCGAATACAAACGGTGTTTCCGTATTGGCATCTCGTTGCTTTGCTGATTCTGCCGTGTATGTTTTGTAGGTAACCGTAGCTATCTTTCGTCCATATTTAGGATTGAGTGTTTTGAAACGAAGGAGTTCACCCTTGAGTTTTCGTTTTGAAAAGTGACGGATTGCCGGATTAAGCGAATAGCATTCGAGAAGATAATCATTCAGATGCTTTGAAAAATGCGCGACGAATTTTTTCTTGGGAAAATCATCGTGTATAACAATACCCTCCAACTGACGGCGGTAGTCAACAAACATTTTCAGTATCTGTAAATATTTTTGGTTTGTTGAAGCGTTTCGAACGAATGATTCGATTGCTGCTTCCCGGATGTAACATTCATTCGATTTACAGAATTCCAAGATGTTGAAATCAACTTTGAAATACTGATGGAAAAGCAATGGTGTGACATACGATGAACGTTTCACCGCAAAGTATAGCGAATAAAGTTGGGCTCGTGTAAACTCTATATTCGTATATGGATTGCGTATTGTCTGTGGGTCGGCAAAAAAATCGGGCGAGTGTAAAAGCGCAGTATTGACGATGGTCATAAGGTCGGACATTCGAAAACTGTACAATGTTCTATTATCGTCGTCGTAAAGGTGGTAAATTATATGTGGACTCAGTTCGGACAACGGGTTCAAGCAGAGGTCGCTTTGCACATCGAATTTGCGCGCACGTCTCACTTTGAAATAGCGAGCTAGATGACACATACCATGGTATACACGCTGGGCGTCGTAAAAAACATCTTGTATATGCTTCTTTTTTTCGGGTTGAATAAACAACGCGTCCGTTATCGTATTCTGAAGCAACACCATTTTCTTGCCACCATGCTCAAGAAGAGAGCACACGAACCCGTATGCGACGATGTCTCCTTTCACCAACTCGCGTTTCATTGCGTCGTCTTTCATGTTACGACTGCCAATTAAGAAAAAAGATATTATGTAAACAAATGAATTCATAATATAATCACGCTATTATTTTTATATTGATTTCTCACCACATAGACGGCTGTTTGGGTTTTGACACACATACGCGCAAGCATTAGAAGTCCGGTTCGTAACTGTCATCTGCGCCAGTATCGACCGATTTGATGTTCTGAATGTTTGTGATAATCTCGATGTTCTTCGTATTACACGGGTCATTCATATCGATCTCGTTGAAACCGGTCTCTATGATGTCCTCGTTCGTTTCATCGTTGAACTCGACCGGTTCCATCGACGACATTTTCTCTGTGTCTAGGACCACGCCAAACGAATTCGTTCCGAAGAACCCCTCTTGACCGCACATTACGTTTGCGGAAACACCGCGCATCGGGTCGAGCTCCGCGTGGCGAGCTGCTTTCAGGAACATCTCCGGTGTTTCTTCGAAGGATGCCTTGGCAATGGGTCCAATGTGGTCATTATTAATTCCGTGACGGAATATCGAAACCATCTTGTCGTTGCAAGTCATCCTATCACACAATAGACTTATGTGATGGTAGTTAATGTAGGTATCGTCAAATTCCATAACCTCCGAAATCTCGTTGAAGATCGCCCGGCGCGCCGCCTCGACACCCAACACCCGATATATTTCCTGAATATCATTGGTGAATGTTCTCGTGTTATCGATGAAGTCGAGACCAAGCAGGTCAAGGAGGTTGGTGCCAACCGTGTCGATTACCCACGTCTCGCGTTTCACATACGCGTCGTCCGTTTCTGCCACCGAATTGGTGATTTTTCGCGGAATCACTCGCTGAATATTTTTGACACCACGAAGTATCATATTATCGAGCAATTGGTCTTGGAACGTTTTCAAATAGTGTATTTCGTCAGACGTGTCTAGCGGCTGCGGACCCGGATGTTTCGACCCAGTTTTCAAAGACGACACGCGTAACCGGAAGACCAGATTATCATCGTTGTAGTCGCTGAAGACACATTCCACCTTGTCGCCGTAAGTATTTGCGATTGTGAAGTTGACATCGTCCATCGTGATGCTCTTCTCAAGCATACCCTCTTCGTTCATTTTAATGCGAACCACCCAGTTGGAACGCGACTCTTCGTCCGGTTCTTCTTCGCCCAAGCACTCGCCAATCATACTTTCGAACTCGCGATATTGCTTCACTAACAAATCGTCTTCTTTGATAAGTGTTTTCTCGTTATTCGGGTCGAAGCATATTTCCACGGATTCGACGACCGAACGAAGCGCGGTGTACTGGAGACGATGCATAATTTTCTCCGCGTTGTCCCTGTCTTCTTCTTGATCGGGAAACATGTGAACCGTGCACGAGGGGTTCTTCGGATTCTCGGAGAGCGATAGAATCTCTTCGATACGGGGAACACCGCGAGTGACATTCGACTTGCTGGCAACGCCCGCAAAGTGGAAGGTGTTGAGCGTCATCTGGGTCGTGGGCTCACCAATACTCTGTGCGGCAATCATTCCCACCATCTCTCCTGGTGCTACCACGGCATTTTTGTATCCGAGAACAATCTTATCTACCAAGAGTTTCAAGGCATTGCGGTTGAATCGTTTCAACACTATAATATTTTTCGGCGTCAAGTAGTAGTAATACATAATCTTGAATAACTCGGTCGGAGGCACAAAGTGCAATTTCTTGATACGTTCGAACCCTTCATCAATGAGGTCGAACGCTTCTAGTGGCGTCACATCAACCACCGAGTTCGCGTTGATGTTTTGCTCCCCGCGCACGTTATTGATAATATAGCTGAACGCAACCGGGATATGGACATTATTATTGTCTTGCATGTGGAAGACGTGCTTCACGATTCGTTCGCGCGCGGCAATCATCATGTCTATCGCAGACTTGCAACGCTGCGAGAGTTTTTCTTTTTGTCGTCTCATCCGTCCAATCGCCTTTTTCGTGTAGCAGGATGTGAACAGTTTGTCTTGCGTGCTGTTGGCCGGGATGTAGTAATGCGCGTAAACCTCATCGATGCTCATAGAGACAAGGGGAATCATTTGATTCTCGACCTTTGTCGTGTCGAAGCCATCCTCACCATACGAGTACTGAATGATTTTTTGTTTGTTGTTTCGCACCGTCATATCATATTCGACCTTGAGGTCCTCGAGACCTTTGATAAGTCGGCGCTGGATGTAGCCCGTTTGCGAAGTCTTCACCGCCGTATCAATGAGACCAACGCGTCCGCCCATTGCGTGGAAGAAGAGTTCCTCCGGAGACAATCCCGAGATGTACGAACTTTCGACAAAGCCGCGCGCACCAGGCGAATCATCGAACTTGTTGAAATGCGGCAGTGTTCGGTGTTCGTATCCATACGGAATCCTCTTGCCGTCCACGTTCTGTTGTCCCACGCACGATATCATCATCATCATGTTGAGGTCGGAACCCTTTGAACCGGCCTTCACCATAATTGCGAAACGGTTTTCGGGACTCAGACTTTCGCGACCAATCTTACCCGTGTCGTTCTCACAACGACAGGTCACATTTTTTATCTGGGTTTCGAACTCTTCCTCGTTCGTTTTACCCGTGTTGTTTTCGAAGATTCCAATATGTGATTGATGAATGAGGTCTTGTACTTCGCGCTTCGTAGTGGTAATGACTTGCGAAATTTTCTCATTCGTCACTTTATCTGCGATAAGATCACTTATACCGACACTGAACGCACTGGTTTTCATGTATTCCGTCACGATGTTTTGGAGGTCGTCAATGAAATCAGCCGATGCCATATTTCCATAGTCGTTGCACACACGATGAAGGAGTCCCTTGGAACCTCCGCCAAGAACACCTTTGTCCATCTGCCCGCGGACATACATACCGTTTTTGATTTCGAGAACGGCATTCGACGTCTTGTGGTCATCCCCTTCTTTGAAGAGTTTCGTTTTGTAGCCCAATGAAAGTGGCGGCATGATTTGGGAAAGGATTTCGAAGTTCGACACTTTATCGCCTTTACCCAGTTTTTCGACATCCACTTTATCGTAGGACATGAGCAGGTTCATCGCATCGCGCTTCGAGAAGTTCTTTCCCTCCCGAGTGAACCGGTATGCGCCGAGGAGCGAATCTTGGAATATCCCAACAATCGAACTGTTGTTTGCCGGACTAATAATCTGCCACGGGACGGCGGCCAAATTGCGAAGTTCCGATGCGGCCTCCACATCCTGCGGCATATGCATATTCATTTCATCGCCGTCAAAATCTGCGTTGTATGGTTTAGTGTCGGCAACGTTCATTCGAAACGTATCGCCAATTGGCATTATCCGGACAATGTGGCACATCATCGACATTCGGTGCAGTGTTGGCTGACGATTGAATAGCACGGCATCCCCGTCCATCATGTGGCGATGCACCACATCGCCTAGTTCGAGACGAAGTGAATCGCGGTCCACGTATCGCAGGGAAATGGTCTCGCCCCGTTTGCGGTCGAGGTTCTTTGCCCCAGGATGGACGTCGGGTCCGTTTCTCACAAGGGTTCCGAGGAATTTGATGTTTCGCTTGTTCACCACCACGGGGCGCGTGAGATTCATCGCGATCTTCTTCGGGACACCGAGTTCCTTGATGGAAAGGTTTGGATCAGGTGTAATCACCGACCGCGCCGAGAAATCAACGCGCTTGCCCATAAGGTTTCCTCGCACACGTCCGTGCTTGCCGTTGAGACGCTCTTTGATGGATTTCAGGGGGCGCCCCGAACGCTGTGCGGCAGCGTTGACGCCGGGTATCTTATTGTCGACTAGCGTAGCAACATGATATTGTAGCACCATCGTCCAATCGTTTACCAATTCTTCGGCAGCATTTGCAGCAATCTTCTCCTGCAAACTCTTGTTTGCCTTGATGATGCTCACTATGATGTGGGTGATATCATCCTCGCTTCTCTGCTGTGTGTCGTGCTTCACAGACGGACGCACCGCAGGGGGAGGTATTGCTAAAACCTGGCATATCATCCAGTCGGGGCGGGACCAAATCGGACTGAATCCCATAAACGAGACATCTTCGTCGGAAATACGCTTGAACTGTTTGAGAATAACTTCTGGGGTCATCACCATGGTGAGTTTTTCTTTCTTATCACCATCGTCGGACAAACCTTCGATATTATCCCACTCGGCAATAAGAGTGGACAGACCCTCCTTTTTGATTTTGGCCGGCTGCTTGCATCCGCATCCATCGGTCGTGTCATCGCCACACCTCTTCACCTTGTTTGCGAGCGAGAATACGTAGTTCCATCTTGCTTCGGCAGGCATTTCAAGGACATGTTTGTATTTCTCTTTGCTGATGAGCAACTTGCTACACTTGATACAAGTGCACCTTGCGATTTTCACCACCGTATTCAAATACTGGATGTAGAAGAGCGGACGGGCTAGATCAATATGTCCAAAATAACCAGGCGTTTGCATGTAATCAAGACCATCTGTCGGACAAATAAATCCCGGTTCCAACACTCCCATACGCGGGTCAAACAAGCCGTTAATAACCGGTTTATTATTAATATACGTGTCTCTGCTCGTAATAGCAGCAACCGATCCTTTTCTAATTTCCTCTGGCGATAATATACTGAACTGAATACCTAGAATTTTAGAAGCATGTTCTTTATTCATTGTACCAGTTTTACGTTGTGACATCCTTCTTATATTACACTAACAATATTTAGATTGTTTTATTTCAATTTTGTATCTATTATATGTTTCCATCACAGGTTTATTTGATATATGGTGTGGTATTGAAAACAAATAGATTCGCTTTGTCTTTATACAAAATTTATAAAAAATTGATATAGATATTTATAATAATAATCAAGTAAAAGATGGTGAAGGACAAGAAACCTAATTCTCACACATACACTACCCGGTCGAAATCTATGAAGAAGCAGTCTGAATACAATGAACACGAGTCCTCTTCCGATGATGAAGAATGGGAGGACGAAGACGAGGACGAGGACGAAGAGTTCGATCCAAAGGAGTATCAAAAGTTGCTGGCAGATTTGTTTCCATCGAAATTCATGAACAAGAAGATTGGTAAACAACTTGCTCCTAAAAACAAGAAACAATCTGTCTCCGATAAGAAACAACCCGATAAAAAGAGGAAATCTGATAAGAAGAATACAAAGAAATCTTCGAAGGATGCCTCGAAGAAAAAGAAACGTGAGGAGGAGGAAGAGAGCGAGGAAGAGGAGGAGAGCGAGGAAGAGGAGGAGAGCGAGGATGAGGAAGAGAGCGAGGAGGAGGAAGAGGAGAGCGAGACAAAGAAAACGAAAAAGAAAACGAAGAAGAAAAAGAAGAAAAAAACAAACAACAAGAAAAAGGTGTTGAGTGAAACAGAAGAGGATGGTTCGTCGTCAGATTCAGATGAAGAATACGACTCTGACGACTTTGATATTCTGTCAAAAGATACTAAGTTGAACATTATATTCACACTTGGCGGAGTTCCTGGATTGGATGATGGTGATGATTCCGATGATGATTCCGATGATGATTCCGATGATGATTCAGACGATGAAGAATCCGACTCTGACGACGATGAGGAGGGAGAATCTGACGACGATGAGAAGGTAGCAAAGAAGAAGAGTAAGGCGGCAACAAATGCCAAGACGAACAATGCCAAGACGAACAATGCCAAGAGTGGAAAGTCTGAAGAATTGGACTCTAAAGAAATGGACTCTAAAGAATTGGACTCTAAAGAATCGGACTCTAAAGAATCGGACGCTAAACCCAAAACTGGAGATGACAATGTGGTTTTGGAAAGCACCGAGAAAGAGGGCGAGGTCGACGCGTTGTGCGACAGCGAGGTGTTTGATAAATTCAACAAGATGATTGCTGACCTTCCTGAATCGGACAAGAAGAATGACACTATGAAGTCCATTATCAATGAGGTGAAAACTCTTGAAAAGAAGCACAAGAAAGAGGAGGAGAAGAAGTCGAAGAAGCTTCGTGGGAAAAATGCGGTGAAGTTTCGCAAGATGCTTCGCGATAAAAACGTGATGAACGACACGAAATTCTTCGAGAGCAAGCTGAGCGTAGAGCAGCAAGAGGTCGTTCTCAAACAGATTGAAGAGGTGAAGAAACACTCCGATGTTGATAAACCTTATCGTTTGGCTGTGCTCGATGCCGACATTCCGATACATTTCAAATCCATTGCTTACAAAAAGATTAATTCATTAAAGTATATGGAACCGGGTGACGGTGAATACTACAAGATAAAGAATTGGGTGGACACCTTCATGCAAGTTCCGTTTGGCAAATACAAGACACTGCCTCTAACCCTTTCGGATGGTGTGGACGCATCTCACGAGTTTATGACGAAGGCGAAAGGGGTTCTTGACGGTGCGGTATTCGGTTTGAACGACGCCAAACTACAGGTCATGCAAATGATCGGTCAGTGGATTGCCAATCCGGATGCGATTGGAACCGCGATTGCCATCAAAGGTCCCATGGGAACCGGCAAGACGACGCTGGTGAAAGAGGGCATCAGCAAAATCTTAGGCAGGGACTTTGCGTTCATCGCACTTGGAGGCGCGACCGATTCGAGTTTCCTAGAGGGTCACTCGTATACGTATGAGGGGTCGACCTGGGGCAAGATTGTCGATATCTTGGTGAAGTGCAAGTGTATGAACCCCATCATCTACTTCGACGAGCTTGACAAAGTGAGCGACACTCCTAAGGGCGAGGAGATTATCGGCATCCTTACCCATCTCACGGATACGACGCAGAACAGCAAGTTCCATGACAAGTATTTCTCGGAGCTCGACTTCGACCTAAGCCGGTGTCTGTTCATCTTCAGCTATAACGACGAGTCAAAGGTCAATCCCATCCTAAGGGACCGCATGTATCGTATCCAGACCAAAGGATATGACGCAAAAGAAAAGTCGATTATTGCGAATGACTATATTGTCCCCAGCATTCGCGAGCAAGTGAAATTTGCGGACGGGGATGTCACGATTCCGAACGATGTGATCAACCATATTGTCGACAAATACACCGACAAGGAGGATGGTGTTCGAAACCTGAAGCGGTGCCTGGAAATCATTCACACAAAACTCAACTTGTATCGTCTCATGAAGCCGGGGACCAACCTCTTCGAGAAGGACATGAAGATTGATGTCGCGTTTCCGGTCACCGTGACAAAAGAGATGGTGGACAAACTAATCAAGCAAGACCAAGACACGGGGTCGTGGAAGCATATGTATATGTAGATTGTATAAACTAACTACTGTTATGCTAATAATACAATAAATTATGTTAATGTATTATTTTTATTGCCCTTTTGTTATTTCTTCGTGCGTTGCTTCTTCGTGCGTTGCTTCTTCGTGCGTTGCTTCTTCGTGCGTTGCTTCTTAAGTATTGTAATTAATAGACAATTCATTTTTTAGAAGAATTTTTCTTGCTCTTGCTCTTGCTCTTGCTCTTTCTTTTACTCTTTCTTTTTTTGTGGGTACGCCTCTGTTTTCTCTTGCCGCCCCGTTTCGGTGGAGGAGGTACGGGAAGTTTCACGAGCTTTGCACGTTTCTCCATGTCAGATAGGGTGGAATTATTTATCTGGGCACGCAATAAGGCTGTGTGTTCCTTCATCATTTTTTCATCATTTTTCGAACTAAACCCCCTATTCATATTATATATTAATAACAGATTATATCTCAAAATTTGATGTCACCAAATGTTCATTTTTTGTTTAATCTTCAACCTGTGCTTCTTTATACGAACAGAGTAAAGTCTGTCTAAACACTGCTAGCAGTGGTCTTGTTGCCACCGCGCATGCTGATGAACTTCATCTGCTCGGGTGATGCGCAAACGCAGCCAGACGAACCGCTGTAGGCCGCCGGACAGCAACTGGGACTAAGCGTATTTTGGGCAAAAATCGACATTTGACCCTCTGGAAGCGGTTCGGAATAATCCACGTGGTTATTCTCTAACTTCGCAAACACATTGCCTTCTGTGGACACAGGCGCGGATCCGGGAAGAGCATACGGAGATTCCATTGCGTATTCAACTGCGGCACCAACTAAGGTAAAACCTTCCTCAATACCCCCGGCACAGCTACAGAATACGTTCAGCGCCATTAGTCCGCCAATAATCATGGAGAGAATTATGATTTCGACGCGCATCTTGTTTCCTAAAATACTTATTTCCATTGTTATAAACAAGAAGTAGAAAATAATTAAACAGAATATCTATTTGTATCATTGTATCATTGTATCATTCTATATTCCGTGGGGGCAGGTATTTCTCCACGCAAGAGTTATAGTCTTCCACGCGCACATCGTTGACAATGAAACTCCCCCAGTCTGTTAGTAAGTGGTGAACGTATTTCGGAAAACAATCCTCCTCCTCATTCGAAACCATATCGAATGTGTTGCTGACGCCGAGTTCCGGGTCTACTATCATGATGTTTCCGGTGCAACGCAATGTTTTCTTTTTGCTCCTTCCACTACCTTCATAAAGCGTTTTTTCACTCACACCTGACGCAATGTCTTTGCCACTTATTTTCACGACACCACACACTCGTTCTCCATCGCTAAGGACATCGTTCACTTTAACATCGGCGATGCTTAATACATTGCCATCTTTGAGTTTTACCAGACAATCTTCGTGAAATCCTGCTCCGAGCACTTTGTGAATGTCTTCCATATCGAAAGACGGGGATAATGGACCTTGTTGCTTGAGATGCGAAAAGTCAATATCATCTAGGTCATCCCAATCGGCAAATGTGTATGAGCCGATTTTGATTACTTTCGTGCTGGTGTTGATACAGTATACAAATGGGTCTTTAAAAGAGTCGCGGTGTATGAACGTGCTATCTGGGTGCCGTTCTACACTGATCCATCCCATTGTATCGTGATGAATACTGTGGTTTCCTGTGACGGTGACACCGCCTATTTGGTAAATTGTCTGGTTGTGGGACGAGAGTTTCATAATAGCATTCACTCGCGAACCATCGCACAACACGCTGCCGATTTTAACGGACTTCATATCTACAACACTTCCGTCTTGTAGGGTAACCGGCGTTGTTCCTTCGAAGCAGGCAGGGACACCAGGCGGAGCAGCCGTGGTGAGTTTCATGATCCTGCTCATCATAACTTGAATAATGATTGTCGGAACCAGAATGGCAGCCATTACTGCTGTTGTGGCAGTGGCGACTGGGATTAAAAATGGCATAAATATCGATGCGGTCCACAATCCTGCAATAGTTCCTACAAGGGCATATAAAATTTTCATCACCAATCCAATAAAGAATAACATCAAGGATTTGATACCAAAATAGCTTCCTAGAAGCGTATATATTGCCGATGTAATGGTTCCCTGTACCTTACCAATCATTGATTTCAAGACGATGAATAGGTTCACTATAGGCACAGTAATGTTGAGAGCCCGCCCCATGGCATTTTCGACAAAGGCGCGAATGTTAACTCTGATTTTGTTGAGCATCCCTCTGATTGCGTAGATCGCTTTTACTATTGCATTGAACTGAGCAGTAATAACTTCCAACAAATAGAAAAATGGTTTGAAGGCATTGTCGCTGATGGATGCCAAAATCGTATGCGTGCACTGTTCAAAGTTGTCCTTCGTGTAATCAAACGCTGTATCATCGGGACCCTTGTTGATAATGCCGGCAAATGGAATCACGCCAGGCGTGCATCGTTTATTTTCCCAATCTGCCTTAATCGGTTGAAGATTGTTGAGAATGTGGTAGTATGATATCGCCAGAAAGAATACAATACATAACACAATTGTCAAAAATAGATCTAGTCCGTGGCGGTCCAAGTATCCACTTTTCTCATATAATTTATTTATCTTTTCAAATATGCTGTTGTTACTATTTGTATTATCCATATATACAATAGGTGGATAATATATACATTGACTACGGAGATACATTGGCCGTGACTACGAGATACATTCGACTATGACTACATGAGCGATTTCGACGCCGAACCGTTATTATCCTCCCAATCATGAAACAACCATTCGCCAATTGGTATCGTGTGATCACTCGTGATGAGACACGTAAATTCCTTGCATATTTTCTCCGTGACAATCGAAGGTTTTTTCCCTCGAAGATTTTCCACGCATACAAACTCTTGTAAATCTGGTTCGTATACTAGATGTGAACCCGAAACAAATATTGGTGCGTAATTCTCTCCACCTTCCATCTTATATACCTTCTCTATCTGGTTTCCTTCCTTATCAACGTTGCTGATTCTTAAGATAGCGCACACCTGTGCTCCATTTTTCAGTTTGCTTCCTAATGGAATGTCTTTCATTGCGACATTGCCTGCGTCGGTAGAGAGAATAGTTTCGGGATCAAAACAGAGCGCTCGCACCATCTGCCCGGGTGGACCTGCCCACGTGCTTTCCATTGTCATAACTGAACCAGAAAGCGTATACATTAATGTTGCTAAAACACCGACAATCTTTCCGAATAAATCTTTCACGTTCATAATTACTCTTTGAAATTCTATTATAATGTTGAGGAAAACTCCGAATATACTTCCTATTGTATCACCTATCATATTGCGGAGATTATTGAAAAATGCACGAATGTCGAATATGTTTGTGTTGAGTTTGCTTCCAAGATTCGTGATTACCGAAAAGTTATAGTCGAGTGGCTGAAGCAGATATTTCATGTAATTACCCTGCATTCCTTGGATACATTGTGTGAAATTTGTCATTGGGTCATGCCCGAATGCGCTTGCGAATGGCATAACAATCGGATTACAACGATAAATTGGCCAGTCCTCCTTTACTTTTTTGATTCCAATTGACACGACCGAAAAAACATACAACATTAGAAATATTAATATAATTATTACAGAATGGGCTATATCCGAAGACCGCATAATAATTATAAGTGTTATTATATTCTCAAACACTTCTTTAAATTACACTTAGGTTTTCCCAACGGCTTTGTTTTGTCAACGCATCGTTCACGTAGCATACAAACACCTGACTTACAATCATTGTGTGTTATACATGAACGTCCTAGTCCTAGTCCAAATAATCCACCTCCTATATTCTTGACCTTGCGCGACTTCTTGACCTTGCGCGACTTCGTGGCCTTGCGCGACTTCGTGGCCTTGCGCGACTTCGTGGCCTTGCGCGACTTCTTGACCTTGCGCGACTTCGTGGCCTTGCGCCTCCGCTTTCCTCCAACCATACAACTACCCGTAGCATGGCAGTCGCCGGCCGACTGTACTAATGAGTCTATGTTGTTAGAATTACCGGCTACACTTGCGGCGTTAGCAGCTGGACTTCCCGAAAACTGAGGAACCGTTACACTTTCGCTTCCACCGACGAATGGTTCATTCGCATTCATTTGGTTGATTATATTTGCTTGTCCGGCGACCTGAGCAGCTTCTCTCCCATTTGGCGTCACGGTTGCCGGCATTACGAGTTGTTGTCCTCCTTTTACCATTGTATAGTATATATATATTATAGGGAAAAAACTAAATTAAGAGAATAATTATATTGGTAGAATAAAATGAACAGTATCGACCGACTTCAACTAGAAAAAATGATCCAGGCGAACGATGTGGAGGATTGTACTGGAGAGATACGCACGAAAAAGCACAGCAGGAAAATTCGCGACGATGTTACTACGATGATTGATATGAAGAAAAAATACGCGCGCCTTCAAAAGTCGAACCCAACGCAATTCGACAATATGTTGGTTTCGAAATGTTCGTTCCTGTTCAATAACTACACTGATATTTACAACCGTGTGAAGAAGGAAGAAATTAATCTCTCTACACTGTGGGAGTTCTTGGACGTGTTGGAGAGAATTGAGACCGGTGCTCTTGACCAGCATTCTGGTGCTTACGAAGTTGGAAATCTACTCAAGAAAATTTACATTGATGGTGCCATCAGGAAGTCGGAGCATATGGACAAGAAGATGGGTTCGGGTAAGAAGTCAAAAAAACCCGAGACTGTCAAGAAGATTACTTGGAAAGAGTATAAGGCAATGCAAGGTCAATAATACAATATAATCATAATATAATGATGAAAGTCATGCATACAGGTATTTTGATTTCCGCATTAATGACATTGAATTATATAAACATCAATGTAAGCGGGCTGCGCCAAACACTGCGAAGAGAAATTATACTGCGTCAGAATAATCATTGTGGTTTGTGTCAAGATAAATTTACGAAAATGAAGCCGCACGAAATTCACCACCTAAGTCATAACCCTAAAGATAACAACGCATCGAATCTATTGGCTCTATGTGCGAATTGTCACACTGCTCATCATCGGTTTGGTGTTTCTGTAATGCCATTCATCAATATAAAAAATATGACCGATGATGTTTCTGGGGATTCGAAAGTATACTACGAATGATGCCGTTGTTTAACAGGCTTATGAAATGAAATATAATAAAATATAATAAAATATAAAATTGAAAGTAAACATTATTATATGACATATACACATTATGTCATATACATTGCTTATTGTCGAATCCCCTGCGAAATGTGCGAAAATCGAGAAGTATTTGGGTGCCGGATATAAGTGTGTGGCCAGTTTCGGACATATACGCGAACTCAACGGACTCGAGAACATCGACGTGGAGAACAATTTCGAACCCAAATTCACTCTAATGGACAGCAAGCGGCAGCAAGTATCCAAACTGCGCTCCGCGATTGCCAAGGCTAAGGAGGTCATGTTGGCGGCAGATGATGACCGCGAAGGAGAGGCCATCGCGTGGCATATTTGTAAAGTATTTGAACTGCCGGTGGAGACAACAAAGCGCATCATTTTCCACGAGGTCACCGAACCTGCGCTAAAGCAGGCGGTTTCGCGCGCGGGTGTCATTAATATGGATACGGTTCGGGCGCAGCACGCGCGCCAAATCCTTGATGTCCTGGTTGGATACCGTATTTCACCGATATTATGGCAAAAGATTTCGCAAAATACCGCGTCCGGACTCAGCGCCGGTCGATGCCAAACACCCGCACTTCGCATCATTTATGATAATCAACAGGCCATCGACGCCTCGCCAGGACGAAAGGTCTACAACACGACCGGGTATTTCACGCGCAAGAACCTTCCATTTGTCTTAGATCACAATCATGAAGACGAGGACAAGATGGCCGATTTCCTCGAATCATCTGCCGATTATCACCACGCGTATACTTGCAACGAACCGCGCGATGTTTCCAAAAAACCTCCCGTTCCATTTACGACGAGCGGTCTCCAGCAATCTGCCAGCAACGAACTCCGGATATCCCCGAAGGAGACGATGCGGTTGTGTCAGAAACTTTATGAAGGGGGATACATCACTTATATGCGGACGGACAGCACTACATACAGTAAGGTGTTCTTGGAGAGTTCCAAAAAGTTTATTGAGAAAACGTATGGGGAGACATATGTGCGCGGCGATTTGGACGCGCTTGCGGAACGAAGTGGGGATGTTCCGGGTGGAACGGCGAAGAAGTCTAAGAAAAAGGTCACGGGCAACAAGGTCACGGGCAACAAGGTCACGGGCAACAAGGTCGCCGCGGCAGATGACGCCCCGAGTGGGGCACAAGAGGCGCACGAGGCAATTCGTCCCACGGACGTTACCGTTTTCGAAGTGGGCGAGGACCTCGGGGCGCGAGAGGGCAAGCTATACCTTTTGATTCGTCGCAATACGCTGGAGAGTTGTATGGCTCCTGCGAAGTATCGCTCCGTCACGGTGACGTTGACCGCCCCAGAAGAGCATACGTATCGCTACACTTCAGAGCAGGTTGTGTTTCCCGGTTGGAAGGCGGTGGCCGGATATGAAAAGGAATCGCCCGACTATGCGTTCCTTCAGGCCATCAAAAAGGAAAGCGTATTGGATTACAAGAGCATTATTTCGAAGGTCACACTGAAAGACTTGAAACAGCATTACACGGAAGCCAAACTGGTTCAGCTCTTGGAAAAGCAGGGAATCGGTCGTCCATCGACCTTCTCATCGCTTGTGGATAAGATTCAAGAGAGAAATTACGTGAAGAAAGAAAACGTGAAAGGGAAGAAAATAAGGTGTGTTGATTACGAACTGACTGATACCGAACTTCTTGAGAGCGAGAGCATGCGCGAGTTTGGCAATGAGAAAGATAAGATGGTCTTGCAGCCGCTTGGTTCGTTGGTCCTCGAATTCTTGATTGCCCATTTTGATGCCATGTTTCAGTACGAATACACGAAAGATATGGAGCAATGTTTGGACCGGATCGCAAAGGGTGAGAAGGTGTGGCACGAATTGTGTGGGGAATGCCTCGAGCAAATCGATGAACTTTCAGAAGGGTTGGTCGAAGAGCGCATCACCATTCCAATCGACGATTCGCACACCTACATGATAGCGAAATATGGTCCTGTGATTAAGTGTGTGAAAGGGGACAAGACAACGTTCAAAAAAGTGAAGGCCGATATTGATGTTGCCAAGTTGCGTGCGGGCGACTATAAACTGGATGAGATTATCGAGGTGTCTCAGCACTCCTGCGAGGAGCTCGGAAAACACAAGGGGACGCAAGTGCTCTTGAAGACGGGTCAATACGGACCCTACGTCGAATGGGGGGTCACCAAACGCTCGGTGAAGTTGGACAAGCCGCTTGATGAGATTACGTTGGAAGACGTGCTTCCCATTCTAGCGGAGAAAAAAAACGCTGCCTCCATCGTGCGAGAAATCGATGACCATACGTCGGTGCGGACGGGAAAATACGGGGATTACGTGTTCCACAAGAAACCCACGTGGAAAAAACCGCGCTTCCTCAAACTGTATGACTTTATCAAACTACACGGAAAAGACAGCTACAAGACGTGCGAAATATCGGTGCTTCGCCAGTGGCTTGCGGAAACGTATAGTATTTGAGTGCGTGCGCGTGTGTGCGTGTGTGTGTGTGTGTGTGTGTGTGTGTGTGCGTGTGTGTGTGTGTGTGTGTGTGTGTGAAGAAATATTGAGATTAATATTGATATTGATATTAATATTAATCAAAGCGTGTAAAGCGCGGGTACGCGGACATTTTCCGTGTGTTCGATCTCATTTCGCAACTTGTGCAGTTCGAGCGTGAAATTCAATGGATTGTCGTTAAAGTCAACAATCCTCCCATCGTGGTATCGAAACAAAAACTTCAGCTTGTGGATTCGTTCCAATGGTGGGTCGAATATTGTGACATTTTGCAAGAACCCGTTTCTCGATTCGAACGTTTCGCCGTGCGGAATGGTGGTCACCGGTATTTTGGCGAAGGCAGAGTTCACCTTTGTTCCAAAATCGTTCTGTCCGGTCTTGAAAGGAGCGGTGCGCTTGAAGAGATCGGTCGTGGCTTGGGAATACGGTTCCAATTCGTCATACGAACTGTATTTTTCGACCTCCATATAAATTATCTTTTCTCCGCCAATGTTCATGGTATTCGGCGCCTTAGCGTAGTAGACGGGAATTCCCGCGGTTGCTGGCTTGAGCCATTGCCACTCGGAATCGTTCAACATGTATGCGAAGTTTGCGCCCGACATATCGGACGTCGTCGTGTAAGTCGTCTTTTCAAACCCAAGATATGACGGCAGCCCCCACTTAGTGTAATGATTCCACACGTTCGGTTGCTTGTGGTTTGAAAGTTCGTAATTTATTTGTTCATCAAAAGTCAATTTGAAATCATCCTGGGTGTTTCCGAACCAAAACTTTTGCGCCACCTTGTCGTAGAATACGTCGAATTTATCGTATGTGCCACTTCCACCATTGGTTAGGTGTTTGGCGGTGACGGCTTGGTTCATCCTGTGCTTCAATTCGTTGCCCAATTCATTCGGTTCGTAGAAACCCTCCTGTATCACTGCTTGAAACGACTCGTTCGACACCGATAGCAAACTCGCATAAAATGGGTCTGGGTCGTCGGCGCTATTGTTCGTAGGCATCACCTTGAATGTGAGTTTGGTGTTCTGACTATCATTGCTGAACGTGTAATAGTTGATTGGAATACTTATGTCCGCCAGTCGCATCGAGTGAATATTTTGGTATGCGTCAGGTAATTGCACCTCAAAATTGTTCGACTTGGGCCATTTTTTGATGTCGCGGTCTTCCGAGTGAATTGTCACGAGTTTTCTCTCCAAGACAAAATTGTTCTCGCGTCGGTCATTACTCCGATGATTTAGTAAGTTCATTCTTTAATATATAAAAATAATAATATATCTGAGAAATAATAACTTTATATCATATACAAGGTAATATGACATATAGTAATGAAAAAGTGAAAGATATTATTATGTATATGCGGGGTTTTTCCCTGGGGGGACTTGTTTTATATGCCCTCCTGAGGAGCATTGCTCCGCCTGCTCTGGTGGCTATTATTACATTTGCACTAGTCGTATTTTCTCTCTTGATATCCGTGTTTGTACCTATATCATTAAAACACGAGACAACAAATTCTTTTAAAAAGGTTATCAAGAATAATATACCCGCAATCTCTACTATTTTATTAGCAATTTGGAGTCTCGTCATTAATGCGAACTACTATGACAGGATCAATGACGGAAAAGTTGCCTCAGAGTTTTACAAATTCTCGGTTTTGTCGCTCTTTGTTATCATATGCCAGGTGTATGTCTCATTTGCCTCTATTAAAGCATTTATAAATATCTTATCGCAAAGCAATATCGATCTGAAAAATGCGAGCATACAAGAGAACCGCAAGATGAGCGCGATTACATATATAATTACCCCTTTGAACATAATTCTTCTCACTATCATGACTGTTATTCTTGAGTTCTTTTCGACGGACGGTTAGGAACGTCAATAAATTTGTATGTGATCCCATACTCAGTATCGGTCTCCCATATACCCGACATTTTCAGCGTATAATTATTCGCACTAGATGGAATAGAGTTGTCTGTAAATATTTTGATGTTTCCACAATTCAGCTGCTGTCTTATTTTTTTGACCGGTGTCTTTCCACGCAGTTCGATGCGCTTGAGTATTTTTGCTTCGACTTGTCCTAATTTGTGCACGACCAAATAATTCTTTGCTAGATTGAAAGAGCACTTGTATTTATTGTAATGCTTTTCTTTGTTTGAAACATCGATGACAACATTGATATAAATACCATTCATACTAAACATCTCATTCGAATATGTTAGGCGCAAGAAATTTGATTCATCTATTACGGTATTTCTTACCGGTTTATTGAAATATACATTGTTCTCGTCAAATTCATCCAGCTCTATGGCAATGTTCATACTAACGTCTAGTAATGTCATATATTTAAGTGTTAAGCAATACTATCATTTGTGTATTTTTCCATCAAGTACAACAGGGCAATCGAGTGTATTGGAATGTCATCGGTTGTTTCTAACATCTGAAGCGTGTGTTCGCCGTGTTGAATAATGTCTCTCAGTCGCATTTTTTTGAGGGTGATGTAATTGATCCATACACTCGACAATTCGGGATGCGTTTCCATTTTTCTATTGAACTTCTCGATGAGTGCGTCTAATTCATCCATTCTATGATTAGTGATGTATTATTATTGATGATACAAAATAAAGACATGTAACAAACTTAAAATAAAATGAAAGGTATGGACACTAGTTTCGACGATTACATTGAGAGAAACAATAAGGTGTCTCTTCACCCAAACGTCTCGAAGATGGTCGCAGCACAATTCCCAGAATCCATCAAAGACCTCCATAACATTATATTTTACGGACCGAAAGGCATCGGAAAATATACCCAGGTATTGTCGGCCATCAAAAAATATAGTCCAAGTGGATTGAAATATGAGAAAAAAATTAGTATTGCTTACAATAAGGGTTCGTATTTCTTCAAAATAAGCGACATCCATTTCGAGATAGACATGTCTCTCCTTGGATGCAATACAAAAGTGTTGTGGAATGAGTTGTTCAACCACATTGTCGATGTGATACTGGCGAAACCGGATAAAGTTGGTATCATCGTGTGCAAATATTTTCACGAGACTCACTCTGAACTTCTGGATTCGTTTTATAGCTATATGCAACAAAACACTTCAACAACCGGGGTTCAGTTGATATTTGTTCTAGTGTGCGAGGCAATCAGTTTCATTCCAGACAATATTGTGAAATCGTGCCATATTATTCATTTGTCGCGTCCTTCCAAAGCTAGTTACAACAAGTGTTTAGATATAAAACTACCCAAGACGATTGATACCAGTAACATCGTGAATATGAAACACATTGAAAATCAAGACGGGCAGTTGTATTTGCCACACAAGATAACGTGCGATAAAATAATCACTCTTATTCTAAATGTGAAATCTACCAGATTTGTTTCCTTGCGCGATTGTCTATATGATATATTTATTTACAATTTGGACGTCTCAGAGTGTATATGGTATATGATTGAGCGGGTTATCAGAGATGGCCACGTGAAAGATGCACAAGTCCCCGACCTCTTATTGCGCGTTTACACGTTTTCCCGTTATTATAACAATAATTACCGACCGATTTATCATTTAGAGGGGTTGGTGTGTTATCTAATAAATATAATACATGGATTTCACTCGGGCGTGTGAATTATTGGATATTGCGCCACCATTTGATATGAAACAGTTGAAGCAACATTATCACAAATGTGCCTTGAAGCATCATCCGGACAGAAATATTGAGAGGAACCGCAAAGTGGATGTAGAGAAGGTGGAGGTGGATGTGGAGGGAGCAAACGCAAACAGCAGCGAAAAGTTTCAGGAGATTGGGTCGGCCTACACATTTCTCTCCATGTGGCTCGAAGCAGAAAATACTGCTCCACCAAACGTGGACTATGGCTCTATTCTCGATACGTTCTTTGGTGTATTAGGAGAAAAACGGCACATTGGAAAGGGCGAAATGAATACGCTGGTGGACAATTTGATTCATGGGTGTAGAAATCTCTCTCTTAAAGCATTTCAAGAGACCGACAAAGAAACCGCTGTGAAATTGTTCGGTTATATAACGAGATATTCGGAGTTGTTGGGGTTGGATGAGAGCACTATATTGTCCATGCGGGAGATTGTTCGAGAGAAAATGCGGGATGACCAACTCGTCATATTAAACCCGTCCATAGACAATCTTCTCAAAGACGAGGTATACCCGTTAGAACACAATGGGGAGTTGTTCTACGTCCCGCTATGGCACGATGAAATCAGTTTCGATATGTCCGGCTCGGTGTTAGTTGTCAAGTGTATTCCTGATATAGGAGAACACATACACATTGACGAGCAAAACGTCCTTCAAGTGAATGTCACCACGCAATGTAACAAGGTATTTGAAGACGGATGTGTCAACGTGGTTCTTGGAGAAAAAGTATTTGAAATACCCGGGTGCGAACTAAAAATACAACCATTCCAGATCTACACGATTCGGTCTGTTGGGGTTGCACGTATCGACACTCACGACATGTACAGCGCAAGCACTAAATCAGATATTGCGTTCAATATCACGCTTACGAAATAGAAAAAATATTCATTATTCACTTAGAAATGAATATTTTTATTGGATTTTTATTTGGATTTTTATTTGGATTTTTACTTGGATTTTTATTGGATTTTTATTGGATTTTTATTGGATTTTTATTGGATTTTTATTTGATTTTTTATATTTGAATTACTCGGCGACCTTCTTCTTGGCGCGAACAACCCTCTTCACCTTGGGCTTCGGCTTCGGTGCTGGCTCCGGTTCAGGCTCGGGCTCTGACTCGGGTTCAGGCTCGGGTGCCTTTGCGGCAAACGAAGGCTTCTTTTCCTCCTCCTCCTCCTCGTCGCTGTCCTCGGCAATCTCAAGACCGACCGCATCTTCCTCCTCTTCGGCTGCTCCCGAGTCCTGCTGCTTGAGTTTGTTCGAATCGTCATCCGACAGCTTGATGAAGCAGCGGCCCTTGAGGCTCTCCTTTGGCTTGACAAGTGCCTGCATAAGACGCCAGGTGCAACCGAACTTCCCGTTCGCAAACCAGATGCCACCACAGCGGATGACTAGCGCCACATTCGTTGCCTTGGGGATGAAATCCATTGGTCCCATATTGCCACCATCTTCGGTGGGGAATAGTGGCTTGTGTTCCATATCGTAAATCTCACAGTTGAACTCATTGTCCCAGTAATCGAGCTTGATCCGGAGCGTTGGCGCACGAGTCAGGTCGGGCTCGCCAGTACTCGGATCCTTGGGGTAACGGAGCATGGGGGAGAAGAGCGCGTCCACGACCTCGGGAGTAATCTTTCCCTTCGCGAGCCACTCCTTCGAGTTCTCCACCGCATCAGCCTTGAGCTTGTCCTGGAACTCCACCATTGCATCGAGGAACTTCTTGGTCTCTGGGGTCTCATACTCCTCCTTCGGAAACTGGAGCGACATATCGTATGATTTCTTACCAGTGCCATCAAAGTCGTTCTCGTTGACGCCCCAGGTGAGCATAAGCGGAGTCGTGAGGTAGAGTGCCTTGTTCGTGTTGGCGTTCAGGATGCCAACACTCTTGCCTCCAGACTTGTTGATCTTAGGCTTTACATACTTGAAGTCGGTGCTCGGCTTGAAGTCGCTGGTGCTAATCATCATGTTGTCCTGTGAGCTCATGATTGTTACTATATATCTGTTGGTTATTTCTAAATCAATTTTTTCTTAAATTCACTAAATGTCTCCTAACTTAAAGACAGAAACACGCCATATTTGGTCTTGTCTCGTTGATTGTGATAAAAGTTTTTGAATTATAGTGGGAAAAATGACAATCCATCATAAGATGGTCATTTTTTATATTTTAGTTTGATTTTGTTTATGTTTTTGTTATAAATTTGTTTATGTTTATGTTTATGTTTTGTTATGTTTTGTTTTGTTTTGTTTTGTTATGTTATGTTTTGTTTTGTTGCTTGTGCTCTAGACAGAAGCATTGGCAACCGCAGCGGCACCCGACTTGGCAAAGTGAGGGCTCATGTACTTCTGGAGGTTAAAGTATGTAAGCTCGTCATCACTCTTGAGCTTGAGAAGCTTCGAAAGCTTGGTGTCGGCGTTGATCTTGCGACCGTTGCTCTTGTCCTGAAGGTTGTTCGCGCGGATGTAAGTGTTAATCTCGCGGGTGACCTCCGTGCGCGCCATCTCAGTGCCAACCGGCTTGCTGAGGAAGGTGGCAAGCTCGTTGCTGATGAGCGTCGGCTTGACAAACCCGCTCGGCGAACGGTTGCCCGCCTTGCGCTTGCGCTTGGCGTTGGCCTTCTGGGCAGCCTTGAGCTCGCGGTTCGCCTTCTTCTCGAGAGTGCGGAACTCAGTGCGAAGGCTCGACATAAGCTGGGTCACCTGCTGCAGCTTCGACATGAACTCGGTGAAGTCCTGGGTGAGCTGCGGGACAACCTCGGCCTCCGCGACCTCCGCGACCTCGGCTGCCGGCTTGGGCTCAACCGGCTTGGTCTCAACCGGCTTGGCGGCCTTCTTCGCGGCGGTCTTCTTCGGGGCAGCAGCGGCGGCCTTCTTCGGGGCAGCGGCGGCCTTCTTCTCGGCGGGCTTCTCGGTGGTCGGCTTCTTTCCTCGGGGCATTCTATATACTACTCTAATGATTCTTTTTTAAGTGTTTTAACGCATAATATATTATAAATCGCACGACACCCCATCTCAAACTTCCTAAATGAACTCATTCCTGTGGAGCGACCGATTGAAACAGCCAAGGCAAACTTGCCGCCGCCTCCGCGCTCACCAATGTGAGGGCACAAAGGACATAGTTCGCACCTAAAGTGCGGTTGGATTCGGTCGTTCCTTGCTTTATCATAATTTCTATAATATTCAATGCAATTCGCTTCATTTGCTCTAAAGGAAACACCGGAAGTGCTCTCATATTCAATGTTCCGAATGGATTGCCCACCGGAGGGCAAATGTCGCGTTTCACTTGGTGCGAAAGTTGTGCCCTGTAGTGCCATATATCACCTAATTCGCGGACAAATCTTATAAGCATATTCCTGTCAAGATTATTGAACCACCCTGGGTCGGTGTAATTACCTAGGCTGTCGATGTCATGGAACAATGCGATGGTTCGCAGCTCCAATTGTTTTGCGACCGGTATTGCTTCGATGTCCTCGATAGACACATCAATGTCGTCTCCAAATATCTTACAAATTCTCAAAATTCGCTTCAAATCGTCACGCACGTGTACCGGAAATTGTGCGCGGTTGTATGGGTTCGTCGTCTGCGATGTCCCCTTCTTGAAGAGATTGAATAACGATGCGATCTCAAACGCATATATCTGACCCGTATCGTCTTTGTATGTGTATAACTGCGAATAAGGCACCGAAACTATGTCCTCCATTGTGAAAAAATCGGTTTCGTTCACACATATCTTGCGATTAAACCGACCTGGACCTCGCAGGCGATTGTATAGTTTCAATAAATATTTCTTCCACAACATCTGTATCTTTACAATGTTCGAAGACAGTCGCAAATGATTGTATAACCTCACCACCAATTCGTGTTTATTCCCTGAGATTTTCTGCTTGTAGTGCCTGCAAATATCTTTCAAATACTTCACTTTGTAATTACAGGTCTTCAGCTTTTGGTATTCGTGAAATTTCGGTATCGTAAAGTTGTCGTCCACTACCGCATCGCGTTTGACCTTTTTGATGGTTCGTCGCTTTTTCTTGACAACGTCGTTTGCGGACGTCCCGTTTGCGGATGTGCCGTTTGCGGAGGATCCATTCGCAGACACCCCGTTCATAAGAATCGCGTTTCCAAGAGGTTCCATTGTGAGCATATTTTCTGTCAATACACTTCCCAATGAACCATTCACATTCACATTATTGAGAGACATATTATACATACTACGATATATTCTTTTAACGCCTTTTCATAATAATGTTACATCGCAAATGCTAATAAAAAAGGTTGGCCTTATTGTATATTGGTCGTTGGCCTTATTGTATATTGGTCGTTGGCCTTATTGTATATTGGTCGTTGGAAACACGAAATTATAATCCCAAAGGAACTTCCGCAGTTCATCATCATTTATCGCCTTGTTTGTGATGGGGTTCGCATCGTAACTAGCGAGGTTCGTAGACGATGTATCGAATACAATATCTGCTGCGTATAACTGATATACGTTGCTTTTGTATACGCCTTTTCTATCCAGCCAATCGTAGAAGTTCGTTGGTTGCGCATCGACCTTCCGGTGCGAATTTGTGTGTTCTAGACACGATTGCTCGCGGTCATTCTTGAACTTTTCGAAACTCTCTATTGCCTCATACAATGTTAATTTGTCGCCTGGGTTCGCGTTGTAGTCGCTGCCAGAGACGACGCAAATCTCTCGAAATTCGCTCATGGTAAGACCCAGTGATTTCAGTATCGCATTTGTATCGTATAGCAAACAGGTCCCCCTTACCAAATGAAAGGACCGAAGCACGCGGGGGCAACCATAGACAAACATATCCATGTCCTCGCTCATGCAAGCCCAGACACGTTTTTTGAGGACCAGGCGCGCACATAACTCGTCTGCCTCTCCTTCTGCCTGATAACACGTGATGCCGCACAACATCAAAAGGTGCTTGACATTTTCGATTTCACTCCTTCGAAGCCTGACGCACTTCCTTTTACATTCGATAAAATCCCTGTAACGCACGTCCGAATGATTATCTTTCAGTTTTTCTTGTAATGATAGCATTTCCTGTTCGGCGTTCTTTTTGTCGTCGCGTCTCTGTTTGAGTAGTGGCATCTTTTCGCGCGGAGGTTTTCCATCGAATACAAATACTGGTGTAATACCTGTTTTCCGCAACAGCATTGCCATCTGATACATTCCGTCAATGAGACACTCATCGCTTTTAAAACGATACATATATATACTGGCATCTATTGCCACTTTACTACCGCGCAACTCATAGATGGATATCTCTCTAATGTCTCGGGCGCATTTACGCGTAATATATTTATTCAGATACCTAATACCCATTTTATACTATTTGATACTAGTCAAACGATTAAAACTAGTATCAATTTTTTCATACGATAAAATTGAAACTTGATTGTTGTTATTATTATGGTGTATAACCGCATTTACTATCATGGAACTCGTCGTTGATATTGATTTCGATAATGCGTCAAAGATGTGGAGGGCCAATAAAACTTCGGTTGGCAATGGTTCGTTTAAATACGTGTGTGGCGCACTAAGAAAAGATGGAGGAAAATGTCTCAACAAACCATGTAAAGACAAGCAGCAATATTGCCACCTCCATGCTAACAAGAAAATGAATAAGGTCAAGAAAGTTCAATAATCGACATTCGCGTGGTGTTGCTAAGGAACTTATCGCGGTTTCCATCGCCGAACACCCCCGTCATCTTACACTGCTCCTTGCTGCGGCATTTTTCTATCAACTTCACGAAAGAGCCGCTGACTGCGCTTGATACTTTGCTGAATTTAAACAGGTTTGTGTTGTGCGTTTGACACCAGATAAGGAAATCACTATACCCGTTCATCAAGATACCAGAGAGAACAAAATACCCAAAAACATTTGTATTTGGGTCCTCTTGGTATGGGTGTATATGTATACCCTGTTTTCGCTTTCTTGTCTTGCTGTTGCTGTTGCTCTTGCTGTTGCTCTTGCTGTTGCTCTTATCAAGGAGCAAATTATCATAGCTCATGTCTTGGAAACCTAGTGTCTTGTTCATTTGTAAGAGAGAAAACATCCTCTCCATTTGGAGTGAAAAATTAAAATATACGGTGAATTGTTTTAGACCTTCTTTATTTTTCCTTGTAGATTCGTAGCTCGCGTATGCCGCATTCATGATGCGCGCCCAGGTCTCGGCATACGCTTCCGAAGCGCTGAATATGCTGCGGATCGGGAAGATACCGGATAATCCTGCGTGTATATCCCGCTCCACATGAGGTTCGATATCGAAACAAAACGTGTGAAAGGTTTCATGTATAAACACCTTTCTCCACTCCTCTTCTCTGTAAATAATTATCTCTCCAGTATTCCTCGCACATCTTGAGGTCAACGCAGAGTTGACATTACCGACGCCTAAATGTTGTTCCTTTCGCGGAGGCAGTTGCTTTTTCATTCGGGTCGGATACAGATATATCGTCAGGCTTTTGCAGGACGCATTCGAAGCATGGCGTATGCAAATATACAACCATATACACATAAATGAAACATAACCCTCATACTTCTCCATATTCATCAACTCGCTCTTGCTAAACAACATAATCCGAATTGTAATATTTCGCTCTAATATCACGCAACGATACTCCAGTTGATGCACGCCGTTCTCTTGTATGAATCCTCGCACACTTTCCGGTACGAAGTAGTGTCCAAACATATCCCCGTGAGTAATGCTGTCATTCGAACGAACGTTTGCTTTCACTTGAGGTATGCGCGTTCGATAGTAATTCTCTCCTTTCACAAAGTCCGCATATATCTTCTCTATGATGCCCCGCATTTGTTTCGCGGGGGGCTGTTGTCTGCATTTACCAAATGATGGCAGTAGGCGCTTTATTATAAATCCGGAATCATTCGCAAACTGCATTAGTATATTATAACTCGTCACTATTTTTAACTTTTGCGCGATATTATTCATCAAAAAAATCTTACGAATATGTTAAGTTAGTTAAGTTAGTTAAACATTCCAGTAACAAAGTTTTCAAAATCTTCTTTTTTAGTGCAACTAAACGTGACATCTGCATCTACAGACGACATGTAGTTGATAGTGATCTCATTGTCCTCTTTCGAAATGACAAATTTTGTTTTGCCTATTTCAAATTCGATGCTGTCGCATGTATCAACAATGATGGCATCATATTTTGATATGATAAAATCGGTGGCGAGAGCCTTGCCGTGAACAACTTTGGTATCGCGATTTATATCCATGGTTTGGAAGTTATTATGTTATTAGTTTGATGATTATATTTCAATTTCAATTTTAATAAAGACAATTAAAATTATTTTGTCTTTTTTATGGTTTTTACCTGACCTCTGCCGTATCTGCGTCCTCACCCCACTCAAGTGGAGGTGGCCACTCGTTGTCTTTGTCAGACTCTTCATCTTCTTCATCTTCTAGGTCCACCCATTTCATCCATTTCGTCCCATTATTTAGTTCTCCCAACAACTCCGCTTCGTGGTTGCACATCTCCTCGTTGGTGTCCTTCCTTAACTTTTGCGCCTTGGCAATTTCTTGTTGCTTCGTCATGATTTCTGCCTCATCCTTGCGACTCATAATGCGAGGTCCGGTGCGAACTTCCTTGCGATTGGCGGCTTTGTTCTTACGAACCTTCCAGAACCATGGTGGGTTGTACTGGATCTTGACTTCCTCATCCTTGCCAATCCGTGCCGCAAAATCACCCAAGTAATCAGAGTAATACATGTGGTCGGAAAAGTGGATGAAAACCACGTGAAACGGTTCGCCTGTGTTTCGGTCAGTCCTGGACACCATATCGACCTTCTCTACACAGCTGTTGCCATACATGTCTTGTCCGAAGAGCTCGCAGAAGATTCCTTCAACGTAGTTCGCGTCAAACTTATGATAAACCCGTGGTAGGCATACCGAAGGAATTATGATTAATTCGGTGGCGAGAACCTTCCTGTCAACAACTTTGGTATCGCCATTTATATCCATGGTTTGGAAGTTGTTACGTTATCAGTTTGATGATTATATTTCAATTTTAATTTCAATTCTAATTTTAATTCTAATGAAATTAAAATTAAATTAAACATTTATAAACAAAATAATCTTAACACGCCCTACTTTTTGTCCAACGTTTTCATCGCCTCGTTCAGCGTATCCTTGAAGTCCTTAAGGTCGTTTATCTTCCTTATCATGGCGCTTGATTCGGTAGGATTCTTTGCGATTTTCTCCGCATTCTCGCAGACTTCAGAGAGAATTGTCATCGATATCGCATCGTCTAATTCGATGATAGTGTCTTCGTAAGATTTGCGATATTTGCTTATCAACATACGATCTTCCACTTCATTACGTGATCCCTTAATTCTTTCGGGACTATTCTCGCGATCAGCAGAAAAGTTTTCCATTATGTTCGCTTGCTTGCCAAAGAGGTAAACAACCGCACAAATGCTAAATACTACGGCTACCGCAACGGTGAAATTATTGTATTTGGAATTAATGAAAGTCATATATAAGTGATTGTGAAAATTATTATTTGGTGAGGACTATTCTGTGTCAACGACTATTCTGTGTCAACGACTATTCTGTGTCAACGACTATTCTGTGTCAACGACTATCTCGTTTTTCTCTCCAACAACCAGATACTCGTATATGTTTTGACAACTCGTTTTGGATATTTTCCTATGTTTGTTCGTTTTTGTCGCGATCGTTATCTCGTCGAGTGCTGCCGGATTGGTCGTGAGCGCTTCGAGCAGCTCCTTCAATGACCCGTATTGCGCCATCACCGCAGTCGCGACCGCCGCGCTCACTCCGGGTATTTGCGACAACATGATGGGTGCGATGTTCTTCACCGTGATGTTATTCTTCTTCACCCGCGAACTCACGTCGACGTATGATTCTTGCTTATGTTCGGCGTTTTTGTCGTAAAAGGAAACACCGTTTTCTCTCTGTAACTTGCTGGCGTAACTCATAATCCACTCAGCAGATTCTCGAACGGTGTCGGTGCGATGCATTGAAAACCCCTTAAAGTAGGTGAGCGAAACAAACGAAGAGAGCAATGCTTTGCGCTCCAAACGACACCGGCTCTCATTGTAACATTGTAAATTCCCTTCGACCAAGTATATAATGTTGTGATTGTGAGCGCTGCATTCATTCAACCGAAACCCCTGCTCCTTGTAGCGCCCATCACGTATGCTCGACGCCAAATCCGCCAACGTCTTTCTCTCCACAATAACGCGCTCGGTGCCATCGTCGCTACATATGATAATATCCCCCAATACCAGCACCTCCGACACGATGGTAACATCCTTTACATCAGAATAATTTTCGACGCACGCTGCGTATAACGCCGTCTCACGCATATCTATCTTTACGAGCATGGTAATGATGATGATGATTTACTATACATTACTCTTAAATAGATATTTAATATGTTGAAATCTTTTTTGCGTTGAAATCTTTTTTGCGTTGAAATCTTTTTTGCGTTGAAATCTTTTTTGTGGACACATACTTACATTGTAGGAATGACTTAAACGATGCTCTCTATATTATTTATATGAGTGCAATTGATACTAGCGCCACCGTTGAGAGCATTAAAAACATATCGAATGATGGCGATGTTGCGAACGAAGACGGAACAATGGTATTTGACCCATATAATCCGCAAAATAAAGAGATTACATTGAGCGATGTTCAATCTATTCTCAGTAAATACGGAATCACCGCCAAAGTGAATAATCTGGAGCTTTACAAGCGTGCCTTTGTTCATCGGTCCTACACGAAACGACCCGCGATTGAGAACGCCGAGGCGAATATTATCATTGTGGAACAGCCACACAACTGTATGTCGTTGAAAACGAAATCGAACGAACGTCTGGAGTTTGTCGGCGATGGTGTCTTGGAGTTGATTACCAAATACTATCTGTATCGGCGGTTCCCCAAAGCAGACGAAGGGTTTATGACCGAGAAGAAGATTGCCTTGGTGAAAAACGAGCACATTGGGCGCCTTGCTTACGAGATGCGGATAAATAAATGGCTGATCATGTCGAGGAACGCCGAGGAAAAGAAAACGCGCACGAACCTTAAGAAACTTGGTTGCCTGTTCGAGGCATTTCTCGGCGCGCTATTCTTGGATTTCAACAAAATTAGCGTGAAGGATGAAGAAGGGTGGTTTCAAAACGTCTTTGTCACTGGTCCGGGGTTCCAAATGGCGCAAATATTTGTCGAAAACATTTTTGAACAACACGTCGATTTTGTGAAACTTGTGGAGACCGACGACAACTACAAGAACATTCTTCAGGTGAAAATTCAAAAAGAATTCAAAACGACACCCGAGTATCTTGAAATCTCTTACGATAGCGAACAAGGTTATGAGATGGGTGTGTATCTGTGTGTCGGGCAATCGATACATAGTGTAAAACGCACTTCTGCCATCGACTTTCACCATTTTGGTTCCTTTGCGCAAGTGCACGAGACCCTTGCGACAACTCCCGTATTCGTCTTTCTTGGAAAGGCGACGCATAAAATCAAGAAGAAGGCAGAACAATTGGCGTGTGCGAACGTTTTATCTATCCTGCCTTAGCGTTTTGGTTATTTTTTTGTGTAAATCTCAAATACAATGTCAAACATAGACAAGGTCTAACATAGACAAGGTCTATGCTGTGCTTTAGCTTGTGGTTGAGATTTACTTTATAAACTATTATATCTTGTAATTTCATAGAAACATGGCGAACAAATCAGAGATTTTAAATCGATTAATGATTAAGAAAGACCCACAGAAATTTCAAGACGTCGATATTGGTATTCCTCAACCACAAACATTTGAAGATGTCACACTACAAACACCGATTGCCGACAAGCAGAATTCTCTCGACTTCCCCCTCAGTAATTTCATGACTACATTGAAAAACAAATCGGTCGGCATGGTCCCGATTATGGAGGCGCCGACTGATGCTGAGACAAAAACACCTGTTGAAAGTAAAAGTGTACAGGGTGTAGTTGATGATAAATTGGGTGTTATTGATGAAAGTGACGGTCAAGACGCCGATGGTCAAGACGACGACGTGGTTCAGTCATCGCCATCCACCACTCTCAAGATCATTCGAAAGCTTGAAATCAAAATAAAACTTGTTCAACAGAGCAAACCTTCGACCAAACGGTTTACTAAAAAACCTACGAATGTGATCAAAGCTACTCCTCAAGGCAATGTCCAGATTGGCGATGCATCGGTCGATGAACGTCTGGGTAAAACATCCAACGTTGGTTCCACAGGCATCAAGGCAGATGCTTATTACCTGGCAAACAGAGAGAAATTCATTGGATTTGTTACAAACACATATGCATCTTATACGAATGACCTCGATAATTCCGATTCGGCCCCGACGTGCGAGAGAGACGATGATGCGCCGTTTACCCCGATGTCGCACCAAAAAATTGTCCGCGACTACATGTCCAAATATTCGCCTTATCGCGGTATTCTCCTGTTCCATGGTCTCGGTTCGGGGAAGACCTGCTCGTCCATCGCCATCGCAGAAGGGTTGAAAACAGAGCAGCAGGTACTCATTATGACGCCTGCCTCTCTTCAAATGAATTATAATGAAGAACTCAAGAAGTGTGGAGACGAAATATACAAGAAAAATCAATACTGGGAATTCGTGCAACATAATCAAGATTCAAAGATAATAGACCATTTGTCGGGCGTCCTTGGATTGCCCAGGAATATCATCGAGAAAAACAAAGGTGCGTGGCTCGTCAACGTAACCAAACCACCCAATTTCGAAATGCTCTCTTCCAAAGATCAAAAGCTCCTCGATGACCAGATTAACAATATGATCTCGCAGAAATACAAGTTTATTAAATACAATGGTCTTCGCAAACAAGCACTCGCTACCCTCAGTAAAAACGGCAAAATAAATCCGTTTGATAACAAGGTGATTATTATCGATGAAGCGCACAACTTTGTCAGTCGTATTGTGAACAAAATGGGACGCGAAGACACGCTTTCGGGTGCTTTATACGAGTATATTATGTCTGCCAAAAATGCACGGGTTGTCATGCTTACTGGCACACCGATTATTAATTACCCGAATGAAATCGCCATCATGTTCAATATGCTTCGGGGCTACATCAAGACGTGGGCTTTCAAACTGAGCATCGGTAAGAAGGGGAAGATTTCCCAGAAGTATTTTGAGAACCTTTTCATGAATGAACAGGCGGATAAAAACAAAAAGAATAGTGGTGCGGTCATGGACTATATTGAGTATCTTCCCACTTCTACGACGCTGCGCATCACGAGGAACCCATTCGGGTTTGTTAATGTCACAAACAACGATAGACGCGGTGGAGTCAAGAAAAGCAAACGCGGACGGGTCAGCGACGAAGATTTCGAAGCATCGGTCTTAGATACCTTGAAGAAAGAGAACATCACTGTTCTCAAAGATGGTGCAAAGACGGCGGCAAAGGCGGGTGAAAATGTAGGCAATAATAATATCAGTTTCTATAAGCCTCTTCCGGATACGTTAACAGAATTCAAATCCTTTTTTATTGACGACAAACAAAATGTGAAAAATATGAATTTGTTCAAACGACGAATATTGGGGTTGTCCTCTTACTTCCGCGATATTGAGAATCTTATGCCTCGCTACAACAAAGAAACCGACTTCCAAATTGTAAAGGTAGAAATGAGCGATTATCAGTTAGCTATTTACGAAAAGGCGCGGAAAAAGGAGCGGAAAATGGAGAAGGATAACGCAAAGAAGAAAAAGAAACAAATGGCTCTCCCAGCCGGTATTTTTGAAGAAACTGTATCCACATACCGTATATTTTCGCGCGCGTTCTGTAATTTTGTATTTCCCGAAGAAATTGGTCGACCAATACCGGGCGATGATGACGATATATCCACTTCATTGGACGAAGACGATTTGGACGGCCTTTCCGTGGAAGAGAAATCGAAAAACTTAGAAGGACCATATGATAAAGACGACTCTGATGCTGATGCCAATGCTGGGCTGGATGCCAATGCTGGGCTGGATGCCAATGCTGGGCTGGATGCCAATGCTGGGCTGGATGCCAATGCCGATGCCGATGCCGATACTGCGGATGACAAGACAAGGAAAAATCTGATATACAAGGCAAAAATAGCAAAGGCAATCACCGAGTTGGAGAGAAACAAAGATGTATATTTGACGAAGGAAAAACTTCTAACATACAGCCCCAAATTTCTCAACATATTGGAAAATGTTGCGGATGAAGAACACCAAGGACCCCATCTTATATACAGTCAATTCAGGACGTTAGAAGGTATTGGTATCATGAAACTAGTGTTCGAAACAAATGGATTTGTCGAATTCAAGATTACGAAGAGAGGTGGTGTATGGGATATTGATATTTCAGAAGAAGACATGCAAAAACCAAAGTTTGTCCTGTATACCGGTTCCGAAACTGCCGAAGAAAAAGAACTAATCAGAAACATTTTCAATGGAGCGTGGAAATATGTGCCTCCTAATATCGAGAAAAAGTTGAAGGATATGCATCCCGACAACCACTATGGCGACATTATCAAGGTCATCATGATTACTGCTTCGGGTGCTGAGGGCATCTCGTTGAAAAACGTGAGGTACGTCCACATCACCGAACCATACTGGCACCCGGTTAGAACCCAGCAGGTTGTTGGACGTGCGCGAAGAATATGCAGCCACGATGAGTTGCCGATTAACATGCAAACAGTTGAAGTGTTCCTCTATCTCATGACGCTGTCAAAGAAACAACGCGAAGATGATCTCATTTTAGAGCTCCGCAACCAAGATAAAAGCAAGCAGATTCCAAATACCCCGTTTACTAGCGACGAAACGCTCTACGAAATCGCCACCATGAAAGAAGATATTACGAACGACATACTTCGGTGTGTGAAAGAGACTTCCTTCGACTGCACGCTCCACGCAAAGTCGAGTGATGATAAAGAGCAACTCAAGTGTTTCTCATTCGGCTCGAATGATCCAGCAAAATTCTCCTATATTCCATCCTACAAAGACGAAGACCTCGACAATGCCGCCATGCAAAATCAATACGAATCCACCATCCAAGTAACGAAGATTACCTACAAAGGAAAGGAATATGCCTACGACAAAACTTCAAATATTATTTATGATTACAACAGCGTCCAGAAGGGCAATCCTTTACCCGTAGGAGAGATTAAAACTAGAATAAATGATGGAAAGAAGGAATCCTATATCGTTTTTGATTAATTCATACGTCGCTGCTTTTCGTGAGTGTTTTTAGCATGCTCATTATTTTATCTTGTTTCTCATCAATCGTTCTTATCAATTGATGTAGTGAGGCAATAGCGCTGTCTTGGGCGCTGTCTTGGGCGCTGTCTTGGGCGCTGTCTTGGGCGCTGTCTTGGGCAAACGAAACGCGTTTATTATCATTATTATTATCTTCCCCATCAAGGTTTGTTATGTCGGTTCCTGCAATAACACTGCCTATTTTGAGTTCTGTGTTGGACGGTTGCTCGCTAGACACCATATTGAAGTCTCGTTCGCGTTTTGCGATGACATCATTTATCATTCTATCCATATCATCCGGCAAAGGTTTATCGTTTTCTGCACTGTCGGAAAAATCTATTTGTTTCGGAACCGGTTTTTGGACGAGAGCGGCAAAATCCTTTTGCCGATTGCTCAAATTGTTATCGAACTCACTGCGCCTTTGCGCAGATAATTCGCCGGCGGTCACAGGCACATTCGCAGGCACATTCGCAGACGCAGGCGCCTGTTTCATCGCATAAATCCGTTGGGTCATACTGACGAGGACACGCTTGTTTTTGGCTTTTTTGCTGCCATTTGATGCTTCGTTCTCTCGAATCACATTTTCGAAGAGTTGTTTCACGTTCTCTACCATGTTTGGGGACAGTCCTTGGAATGTTCCGTTAGTATACATCAAATCCCACAGTACGCCCTTGTTTTCTACACTGGCGAACCCATCTGCGCCGACATTGTTCTCCGCATGCTCTAATTTAATATTATTTGGCATTTATACCCATATAATATGAAATCTTTGTATAGTTTTTCATATACCTGGTTTATTGTATAACAGGTTTGTTGAAATATTCGCCTCGAAGATGTTCCATTTCGGCATCAGATATGCGATGTGTTAAAAAATACGATGGATCATGCTTGCTTTCGAGTATGCTTATAATCATATGTAGACAATACATCCCGCATTCAGTGTCGCTTTTCTGATGGGTCTTGTCGTTCACAATTTTTTTAAAGTCCATACCCATATTTTTCCCCTGTGACATAATACGATTTATCAGCGCGGTTACTTCTTTTGGTGCTGGTTCACCGGTGCTATCGAAGAAAAATATCTGATTGTTGATGGCATCGACAAACAGCGATATCCAGTGGGAACCGCTTGAATAATGTGGGTCCGTATTGAAAATAATCCCCATTTTTGTCTTCTTATCCGTTATCTGCTTCTTCAAATCGAACTCGCACAGTTCTTTCCACACACATTCTCCATCCCTAACGTGGTTGTCAAAGTCAATTGGTGATGGTCCCAAGAAGATAAAGTTTTTATGCTTTGCCTCGTATTGTGTCATCACTTTCTGAATGTCGACGCTCGATAGCCACTCATTCGGGTTTTGGAGCCACGTTTTTGGCGAATCGGGGGCAAATGTGTAAGTCTTTAGGTCACTTGATAGATTATTTTTTGCGAAATTCTGCCGAAGCCAGCATTTTTCCGTGTTGCAAACATTCGACATGCTATTCTTTAACGCACTCCAAATCTCCTTGTTACCCGTTTCTTCGATTTCAGCATCCGGGTGGCGTGCGTTCCAGAGCATCTTCAGTTTAATCAGTGCTTCGCCATCGTAGCATGTAAAATCATTGATTGACTTGCCGGCACTACACTTCGCCTTTTCAAATATTTTTTTACCTTGCTTGCTTTGCTTGCTTTGCTTGCTCTGCTTGCCTTGCTTGCCTTGCTTGCTCTGCTTGCTTTGCTTGCTTTGCTTCCCTTGTTTGCTCTGCTTGCTTTGCTTCCCTTGTTTGCTCTGCTTGCTTTGCTTCCCTTGTTTGCTCTGCTTGCCTTGTTTATGCGATATGCGTGTTCCATTTTTCATAGTTTTTCCGTTTTTCATTGTCCTCCCCATCTATTATGTATTCAGATTTTCTTTTCTTTATTGACTTCCTTTTCTCTCTTCATTTGTTTATCCTTCTTTGATTGGATGCCCTTCAAGCGAAGTTCATTCGTCTTCAGATTGATGTTTCGTCGCTGGGGGTGTTTCACGTCCTTTCTGATATTTACTGTCTTGGAGGTTACGAAGTTGTCAAGCGTAGGCGGTGTATCGAGTTTTTCGAAAAGGATTTCATTTGCCTGCCCAATGTTAAAATGTTCATTGTTGGTGCCGTCTTTTGTGTCCTCTGCTGCACCGTCGTATTCGTTCTGTAATATCTCCGTCCTGTCGCTCATCTGGAAGTATTGTATGGCCGCCTTAACATACTCATCGTGCGCTTCTGTGACGCTATTGTTTGCTACATTACCACGCATAATCTCGCGACTAAGTGCGCTAATTCGCTTTCTATAGAACTTTACATCAGCGTTTGAGAGAGAAACATCATTCTCGTTGTCTTCGTTTTTTGTGCGGTTAATCCCTGTCTGATATACTGGATTCAATAAATACTCCAATGTAATGTTATCTGTATTATTTGTATTACTCGCATTACTTGTATTACTCGCATTATTTGTATTACGTGTATTACCAGACGACGTCATTACATTATTATACACTAAAATATAGTAATCTAATCTAATCATCCTTTATCGAACACTATCATCACTAACACTATCTAAACGTTCTTGATTTGTTCGCGCGTGCTATTGTGAAACGTGTTGTGACCCACATTTTCGTGGTAGGGATTTGGGTTGAAGGGGGCTAGTTCTGGTTCCACAAAAAGACCCATGTGGGGCTGTACCTCCACGCGGCCGCCAACCTTCACGTCATACAAATCGCTTTTCGAAGAAGGAATATAAACCGCCTTGTCGCAATTCTGGATCGCAAAGAATTGGTTGCGAAGGGTCGACTCATTATTAATGTTGGCAGCAAACCCTTCCCACGGTGCTTGGGCATTGCCGGGATTAAAGTTCATGGCCACATTGTGCGTCGGAACACGCTTAAGCGGAACCGTTGGCACATTGCGCCGATCGATGATAGACATATGGTCATATTTGGTCGATACGGGGCGAATGCTAAACTGTGGCTGTAAGGGTGTGGACGGAATATTTCTCTCTGATATGCGATTGTTCAATTCCATGCTTCTCTTCAAGTTGCAATTACGTCCGCCCTGTTCGACACCATATACTCCGGATTGTCCGGATTGTCCTGTCATTAGATTGTCCTGCATTAGCTTATATAATAGATATATTATTATAGAAACACCTAAAGGAAATATAACATTCTCATACAGCAAGGGCAGATGTGCGGGATATTCGGGGTCCTCAACAATAAAAAGACATTTGACGATGCCCTCATCAAAACCGCATTTGACAAAGGCACAAATCGTGGCCCCGAAGACTCGAAACTCGCACATTACAGCGAAAAATTAGTGGTCGGTTTCAAGCGACTTGCCATTAATGGTCTCAATTCCTTGTCGAGCCAACCCATGACGATTGGTGGAGTGACCCTTGTTTGCAACGGCGAAATTTATAATTACAAAGAACTATATGCCATTATGGGTATCACACCTACCACCGGTTCAGATTGCGAAGTGATTATTCGTATGTACAAGAAATACGGTTTCGAATACACGGTGGAAATGCTCGACGGTGTCTTTGCCCTGATGCTTCTCGATGAAAGCGATATGAGCACCGACCCTGTATTCCACGTCGCCCGCGATCCTTTTGGTGTGAGACCGCTTTATGTGTTGGAGGTTAACGACAACAATACTCATTCTACACAGGACAACGCTAATAGTAATCGCGGTTACTCGACGACCAGTGCAAAGACAAAGACGGGCGCGAATGATTGCATTGTCACCACAGAGCGGATAGTTGCCATTGCCTCAGAGATAAAGATGCTTGTCCCTTTCACCGGTTCGTCGGGCCAAATGAAATGGTGTCAAAGCGATGTGAGTTCGGTTCCCACCAATCGCAGAATCTATGCCAATCAAAAAACGTATTCAATCAAACCTTTTACGCCAGGGACATTTTCGTCATATTCAAAATCATTTCTTGTGAACTCCGAGTGGCAGCAATATGTGGCAAACAAATGCTTCTTCAAGGTGAGTCCGCCTAAATCTCTTGTGTGGAGCAATGCGAGCGACGAAAACACCGGCAGCCACAAACTCGCGCTGCAAGGCATCTTCAACCATCTCGACGAGGCCGTAAGAAAGCGCGTTGTGGGCACCACGGAACGTCCCATTGCGTGCCTGTTATCGGGGGGTCTCGATAGCAGCATCATCACCGCGCTTGTAAATAAACATCATACTGGGGCGGCGGAGTTGAAAACATTTAGCATTGGAATGAGGGGGTCGGAGGATTTGAAACACGCGCGAATGGTTGCCGACCATTTGGGAACGGACCACACGGAAATTATTTTTGGTCCAGATGAGTTGTTTCAGGCGATTCCGGAAGTAATTGAAATGATTGAAAGTTACGATACCACAACCGTGCGCGCGAGTGTTGGAAACTACCTGATTGGCAAATACATATCCCAAAATACCGATGTGAAGGTGGTCTTCAACGGTGATGGTAGCGATGAAGTGACCGGCGGATATCTGTATTTCCTGAAAGCACCCGACAATCTCGCGTTTGATAAGGAATGCCGACGTCTTGTGGCAGACATTCACATGTTCGACGTGCTTCGTTCGGACCGGTGTATTTCATCGAACGGACTCGAACCACGAACCCCGTTTTTGGATAAGAACTTCGTAGATTACTTTTTGAGTCTTCCTATTGAGATGCGAAACCCGTGTTCAAACAAGATGGCGCTGCTTGAAAATCGCGTGTGTGAAAAGTATTTGCTGCGTCAAGCAATTATCGAAACGAACCCGTCCCTCTTACCGGAAAGCATTGTTTGGAGAACCAAGGAGGCGTTCAGCGATGGCGTGTCAGGCGATGAAAATTCATGGTATGAAGTGATACAGAAGAAGGTTGAAATGATGAAGTTCGATGACCCGAGCTCATGGACGCACAATACCCCACAAACACTCGAACAAACCTACTATCGCACCATTTACGAATCGTTGTTTCCCGGAACCGCGAGCAATATCCCGTATTTTTGGATGCCGAAATTCGTAAAAGCCGAGGATTGTAGTGCGCGAACCCTCGAGATTTACTCTCAGCGAAAAAAACGAAACAAGTGAAGAATAAGATATGAATTGTAGTATAGTTTATAGCATAATTTATATCTTAAGAATCTCTATAGCAATGTTGGATTATCTAGTATCATTGACAAAGGAGCAATGGCATCAAAAACTATTTATCTATGGACTTTATGTATCATACATTATTTTTGCAGTAGCCATTACAGGCGTCATGTATGTTTCGCCAGACGACTTGGTTCTTCTGCGGTCTATGCTGACCTATTATGTTTGCGGATTTATTTTGTTGCGTTTCAATCCGTTTATTAGACGACGCGTCGTTGTAAGTAAAACAGAGGCGGAGTTTGAGCGGCGTATTGTTTTCTCTTCGGCTATTTTCTTGCTTTTGACAACATCCATTACCAATTTATCATTGGCATATCTAAAGCAAGAAATAGATAATACGACTATGGCTACACCTATGAAATATGAAATATGAAATATGAAATATGAAATATGAAATATGAAATATGAAATATGAAATATGAAATATGAAATATGAATTACAATCATTTATTCTTTCGCGTGCCTCCTTTTACACGGTGTGAGCGGGAACGACGACGCCTCCTTGTCTTCGGGACAATTTCGCCATTGTTGAAAAACTCTTCCAAATGGATCATGATTGTTTTACTGATAATTTTATCGACATCTTGTTCAATATCTTCTTTGGGAACCGCTGTATAGTTGTATCGTTTCATGAACTTCTCAATGGTCGCGATGAAATCATCTTTGTCCTCGAGTGCGATGTAATTTGCGCCAGCGTTTGCCTGTGTATTCATGTTATCGTAGTATCTCTCTGCCATCTCCCGAAATGGCATATTGTATACATACGGCTTCACGTTGATGTAAAACACATTGGGATGTTCCATCAGTGGATGGTATTGATCGTCCAGAAAACATATTTCCGCATCAGGTTGTATCTTTGTACAGCGGATTAAATCCTTCAGACTTTTACCGTGTGATGTTCGCGACATTTCAACAACCTTGCCGTGAATTTTGAACGCAGCAATGATGCGGTCGAACGTTTCTTCGCCAAGTTTTTCGTCAAAATATCTGCTTATCATTCGTGCCCAACTTTTGGGACCTTGATTATTTGTGTAAATCATCAAACGGTTGCATCTACCCTTTCGCTTTTTATCAAGAAGATACTTGAGAATTGTGAGTATGTTTGGTCGTAAAAAATCGGAAAATAAGTCTACAACTTCATAGAAATGTTTCTCTGGAATATCGTCTCCATGATAGTCTTTTAATGCGTCCCAAAAAATACCCAATTCCACGAAATTACCCAGCGTTTCATCAAGGTCAAATACGACTATCTTCTCCTTCGAAACGCCATTAGACATATTATTAATTTAGAATATAATAAAAATCAAATGAATAAATGAATAAATTAATGAATTAATGAATTAATGAATTAATAAAACGATTTTTATCATATAATGTCTCTATCTCTCTCTATACCGTGGTCCTTAAGAGAGTTTGAGATTCTCGAACGAATCAAGAGCATCATTTATTAGTAACGAACTCATGATGTGTGTCGCCACTAGCGAACGCGATATCCTCTGTTTTGAACGAAATTGGACGGAATTGTCCTTTATAGGCACAATCTCTCCCAAACCGAGCGTTGTATTGATAATAATCGAGAAATATAAATAATCACTAAATCCTCGTTCATCAATATTGGACAGTCCATTAAATATCGATTTTTCCTCTTTGTCAAACGCCTGGTAGATTAACGCAAATACTATGATTAATGTAATGTTGACTGTGAACCAGAGCATTGTGTTTTGCAATATATATGTATACGTTTTGGCAGGTTTTGCCAATATAAAAAAAGGATGTTTCAACATATATCTATCGGGATATTAAAATTAAACATTTATTTTATTATGTATATATATCCATAATGGATTTGTCCAAAAATGACTATGCCAAGATATTAGAATATTATAAATTGGATCCCAAATCATATGAAAAAGACAAGCTTCAAAAGAAAGCGGAACAATTGCTGGCAACCAAACTTTGTCGTTGTATTAAAAAGGTTAAAACAGGTGAGCGCCAAGCAATTGCCATTTGTCGTAACAGCGTCCTGAAAAAGAAACATCTTCGAAACTTTGGATTCACTTGTAAGAAACGGGCTAAATTTGTACCAAAAAAGGGCAGCAGTAAAAATTTAGTAAAACTCAAAAAATCTAAAACTCGTCGCAATAGAAAATGAAAAATTGGTCTCAATCATTGAGATAGTTCATCGCGGACAACAATACCTGTTCCTGGTTGGATAACTTCTGAAATATCAAACAATCACCCATTTTGAACTGAAAATGCCGATTCATATTGTTTTTACATACAATATAAATTCCATCATCTATTTTCACGTCGCACACAAAGCCACCTGTGGTGAGTTTGGCGATATTTGTGTTCTTCAATGGAATCCACCGAACATATGCCCCGAAATTCAATTCGGGCAATTCGTCGATATATCTGTAGTGTTTGAGCGATTTATGCAATGCGCGCAATTGCTCTTTTGGCAAATGAAGTTTCTGAAGCATGTCATTCTTTATCTTCTGTATCTTTTCATTGTCCAATTCCATGATTGTTTCGTTGTTTTCATTCTTTAACGCGGATAATAATGTTTCGACATCCAGAGTATCTGCCATTGCTTGCTCCTGTATTATATAATGCTTTTAAAGTTATCTCTATTTCCCTTGTATTGATAATACATTTTTGTTATCTCTGTTTTGTTTCACCTTTTTGTCCGAACGAGGCTGCTTGCTCAAATCTTTTTCGGGATTTGGTATTATCGGTTGCAATAAACGCAGTTCATCCTTCCAATCCAGTAGATTCTGGGCAAAAGGGTCGATAAGAGCAACAGATGCGTCCATATTCCTAATTGTTGATATTATAACAAAATGTTTAATTATTATTGGGAATGATTTATTCGTTTATTTGTCCATTCATCTATTCATCTATTTATTTTTTCATTAATCAGAAAAATTGATTTCATAAAGAACAAAAAACTTTGCAACATACAATGAATATGAGAAAATCAATTATCCTTTTGCTTCCTGCGGTTTGGTTTGTTGTTCACTGGATTGCTCCGCGAATTTACATACCTCTATGTGTTCCCGATGGAATGTATGGGTTCATCCAATCCTTGTTCCTGACCACATCGCCTCACTGTGTTGCTCTGCGCTACGTGGTTTCCATGTCCTGTTTCAATATAAATTATGCATGGATGACCCTAGGCACTACTCTCATGGGTTACTTGTCCACGCACTGGGATGTTCAAAAACCGAAGGTGCTGTGACTGAAACATCCATAAATTGAATGAACTATGCACGTTGCCTCTCTTCTATGGTGTATGTTATGGATTATACTATGTGTTATATGATGTATTTATATATTAGTGTTTTTGTCACTTTTTTTCACAGACTCTCGAAAACATTTCCGAAAAAAGGACAAAAATAAATGTCCAATTTCCTATAATCTTTCTAAGGATCTACACAAAAAAAACGCATTTTTCGTTTTAGAGCATAATGGTCTTATTTTTATTTTTGATTTTTCGGGTCCTTACCAAAACATTTTTTGGGACAAATGACTTAAGCATATTTTCTGTTGCCTATTCAAGCATATTTTAGCAACAAAAAATATGCGAAAATATGCGATTTTTTTTGAGTGTAAAAAATGTGACTATAAATGCTCTACTAATTTTCTATGGAAGCAACACTGTTCAACGCGTAAGCACAATCGGCAACATTCGGCAACGCCCTCCGTTGGCGAAATTTGTGAAAACGTGTGCGAGGCGTGCGGCAAAGCATATAAGCAGCGGTCTGGGTTATGGCGGCACCGAAAAAATTGTAAAGGCGCGAACGACGGACGGAAAAACGAAGTCATTCAGAGCGGACAGAAAGAAAACGAGATAATCCAAACTAACCAGATTATCGCGAAAAATGGTGAAAATGGCGAAAATGGCATCCATGAAGTGAAGAAGGAGAACGATGATTTAAAAAAGTTGATGCAAATGATGCTTTCGGGCTTCGATAAGGACGCAAAGATGAAGGAGGAAATGATGGATCAGATGAAGGAGCAAAGCAAAATAATCCAGGGGATGATACCTCGGATTGGTAACAACAACAATAACAAATTCAATATCAATGTATTTCTCAACGAAAAATGTCGCGATGCCATCAACATGAGCGAGTTTATTGAATCCCTCCAAATCCAGTTGGAGGATCTGAACTATACCAAGACCAATGGTCTGATTGAGGGCGTGAGTTCGATATTTGTCAATGGTCTCAAACAACTGGAAACGTCCAAACGACCGATCCATTGTACGGACATGAAACGCGAAACGTTATATATCAAGGATAATAATGAATGGGATAGAGAGAATGGAAAGGCGAGATTGCGCAGCGCTATTAATGATGTGGCGAATAAACAGCGAAAATCCATATCGGCTTGGGAAAAAGAGCACCCCGAATGGTCCGAAACAGAGAAGGGAAAAGAGGAATATATCCGTTTAGTTCAGTCGGTGATGACGGATGTTTCGAATGGGGCAAACGAGAATAAAATCATCAAAACGATTGCAAAGGAGACGGTGATAGAAAAGGACACGTTGATGGAAAAGGACCCGTTGATTGAAAAGGACCCGATCATGGAAAAGGACCAGATCATGGAAAAGGACGCGGTGACAGAAAAGGACACGCAATAAAATTGAAAGATAATCTATGATAGATACCGAACGCACAAACCATGCGAACTATGAGTGTATTCTGTATGCTGGCGTTTATCCAGTGTTATGGTATCCTAATTACTGTGATAACTTGTTACGCGCTGCATATTGCCTCAACTTATGATATGGAGCAGTTTGCACAAAACGCTTCGGCATTTGCTACCGCGCTAGTGATTCCGTCCTTGCTAATCTGTTTCATCTGGGCACCAATCTTTCTAGTCGAGATGTGGATACGTGAACTTGATAAGCTGGAACGACCTTACTCGTATGATTAATTTGATAAATAACTGTGCAAAAAATCGCGATTGTTTTGGCTGTCTTTGAAACCCTTTTCGTAATAACTCTCGAACGCATGTAAGTTTTTAATGTTCAAAAGTTCGTGATATTCTTCTTTTTGATTTGTTTCCCACATATTTGGTGTGATGTTCAGACACTCTTGGATGTTTTCTGGCGGAAACTTCTGGAACCCACCATCATACAATCTTTTGTTGTTTATTTTTGGCACCTTGCCACTGACAAATGGAATGTGTGAACTTGCTATACAAGAATCGGTTGCCTGTTGTAAAGTGGTTATGTCGCAAATAATGAGTTGTTCGAAACCTGTTTTGATAACCCTTGTTGTCGCGATATTAATTCTCTCTAAATCAAAATCATCATCCTTATAATTCGTCGTAATCAACTCTTGTATATTGCGCTGTAATTGCTGGATTGAAGAGACGTCGCCATCTCCATCAATCGCGCGATAGTTGCACAAGATGTCTTGGACAACATCGTTGATAGGGCCATTGTATACCATCGGTAATGCGTTCCACGCACCAGCAGAAGCACCGAGAATTTGGAACTCAGAGGTATCGTAGTTTTCTTGGATATAAGTGACGACCCCCAACATATAAAATCCGGCCAATCCACCTGGAGAGAGGGTAATGAGTTTTTTGTTTGCGGTTCGCTCTAGAAACGTATGCGTGTTTACGAGCGAAACAGGCGTTGTAAGTCCAGCCACACATGTGACCATGTGTATTAACGCAATGATAAACTGATACATCCGTATAATGTATTGTGGTATTAAAAGTATATTCATTAAAGCGTGAACATACTTTTATGGAAAATTATGTGAGCGAGCAAACCGGAATGTCTTGGACATCCCCGAAGTATGATTGGCACATTTGCTGAAGTTTTAGTTTTGTTTTGAGGTCAATAATCACCGCGTTTACGTCCTCCTTCAGTCGCTGCTTGTGCTGACTGACAACAAATGCGGAGGGTTCATTTCCGAAACCTGTTGATAATGTGAGATTGGGATATTGCTTCAAATACTTATGTCCGAAACAATATGGAATCGCTATACCTCTGTATATGTCAGTATTTCCAAGGTATTTACTGACCATATCCTTCATGCTGATGTTTTCTTGAAGCTCAATATCTGCCCCGTAGCGTTTCAACTTCTGTGGTACTGGATCGCTCGACCACCCTAGAAATTTCTTGTGCCCGATTGTGTCGTTCGTTATTTTATTCTTCGTTTGGTTAATCAAGACAGTTGTGATTTCTGCCTGAATAAACATGATATATATGAACGCAACCGTCATGATGAATATGACAAGGACAATGCCTTTTATACTGAGGGACGGGTTTTCAGTGAGGTAACCCATTTCACCAAACATCGTCGCGATACCTGTCACGATTGACCGAAGATAAAAGAGGTATTTACTCTTTTTTGACAATCCAAAAATTTTCGTTTGTTGGAAGTTGATTCGCTTCGGGTCCACAAAGTATAGCAGGGTTCCAAAAACAACGCCCATTACCAAGAGATAAAATATGAGTTTGCTTGTTTTGTATAACACGACCTTCATATCGTCCCATAATGTGGTATTGTATTCGTGCAAAATTGCGTTCGCATCGATAAGTATAGGTGTCGTGAAATCAATCTTGCTTTCGCGCCATTTTGTATTGATGAATGAACCCACAACCATGTCGTATTTTCCGATTGATACGTCGCGAATGTATAAATTATAGTTTGTGGACGTCTCTGGGCTGAATTCGACAACAAAATTGTATTTATCCTTCAGCGCATCCTCTATCTTCTCCCATACATCCCACGTAAAACCCGAATATGTAGCATTTCCTTTCGCGTCAACCGTTTTTTTAGTGGTTGTCAAACTGTTTCCTAAAATGATAAGAACCTTTACAGTCGGTTTCTCAATGAATGATGCCATTACAGATGCCATTACTATTATATAATATATTTTATAGTGATATTATATAATGAGTGAACAAGAAACACCACCTGGACCAGCAGATCTTTTCGGGTTGATTGGTGGCGACGAACCCGCTGTCGACCCCTTGATTGGTGGTAAGCGCAAGAGAGCGCGCAAGAGCAAGAAGGTGCGCAAGAGCAAGAAGGCGTGCAAGAGCAAGAAGGTGCGCAAGAGCAAGAAGGTGCGCAAGAGCAAGAAGGCGCGCAAGAGCAAGAAGGCGCGCAAGAGCAAGAAACAGCGTGGCGGGGGATGTGGATGTTCGATGAACTAATTTTCGTGATACCACGTTCTTATAAGCACTTCATGTTTGTTCCATGAGCACACTTGAAGATTGCTACAAACGTTGTCCCAGTTCGATGCGTTTAGAGATGGATATTGTTTAGCAGTTTGTGTCGGTGTACAAATGCATACATAAGAGTTTGTGGGAACGTTCCAATGAGTGACTCTGTGGACGTAATGTTCATTTTCTACATTGCCCGCATTAGCAATACCAAGCATTTTTATTAGGAGCAATGACAATGAAAAATACATTTTAAAACAGCAACGCATAGTTGGTTTGTTACGTTGTTTAATGTTTATATCATTTTGTTTTATTCAGAGATGTAATGCACTCCGAGATATCTATCATGAGCGCCGGTGTTAGGCGAGACCAAGCAAGTCCCGAACAATACCGCGAGCACTCTATTGTCGCGATCGTTTCGGGATCGTTCATCTTGAAGCAATGTCCAGATAGTAAGCATAGTATGAAAACCGCAATCTTTAGCATAATTATGTATGTATGATAAAGATAATAATGGCTTTATGTCGTTTTTGTATTACCACGCACCACCGAACATATTGCCGCCACCTTCATTGGCGGCAATCGGCTCCTGTGTCATACCGGGCGTCGCCGCGTCCTGAAGGGGATTTGCCGTATTCTGGTACATTTGATTGAAATCGGGGGACTCTTGCGGCGGCATCGCTTGTTGATTGGGCATGCTAGTGAGCTGCCGGTTGGAAGGAAGAAGCTGGTTCGTATCCATGTGGTCTGCCTGACTCGGCTGATGTTGTCCGGCAAGCGGTTGCGAAACGCGGACGGTCGTTTGCGGTGGCGCTTGGTTTGCGGTGGCAGACTTTCCGTTCCACGCATCAACTGCTCTGTCGAAGAGAATGTTTATCTTGGCTCCAAACTTTGTTTGCATGGTGGAGAGAATAAGGAGTAGCGGAATCAAGAAAGAAACCGAGTTCAGGGGACCATAAACTGCTCCTGTGTAGGTGGGAACGTATCGTATAACGCGATCCAAAAACCATATAGAACCGACCATAAAGATTACCTGACCGAGCGTCTCGGCCACTATTTCTAAACTTCCCTTCGTTTCATCCTCTTCCGGAATGAAATGCTTTATTGCCTTCAATATGAGAAGAATCGGAATGAGCGCAATCACGGCATATTGGAACAAATTGACCAACTCATTTTTGTTGTCTTCGTCAAGTTCAAACATGTATTTAAGAAATCCTTCTTTCTCGATTGGGGTCATTAATTCAGCGTCCATATGATTTATAAAAAGAAATTAAAAAAACCTGGCGTAGATAATAAAATGTTGAGCAGAGCACTTCAACAAATCAAGACAAAGAAATACCAAGAGGGCGAGTATGTCCATGACGAACACCAATATCTCTCCTTAATTAATGATATAATTGAGATTGGAGAGAAAGTGAATGGACGAAACGGTGTGGCGGTGACGGTGTCCGGTAGTGCTATGCATTTCTCTCTTCAAGGTGGAACAATCCCCTTGCTTACGACTAAAAAAGTGGCGGTGAAGACGTGCCTCAAAGAGTTGTTATGGTTTGTCAGTGGCGCGACTGATAATGGGTTGCTTCAAAAACAGAATGTGAAAATATGGAACGGCAACGCATCGCGAGAGTTTTTGGACAGTCGTGGTCTGGACGGTCTCCGTGAAAATGATTTAGGTCCGGTATACGGACATCAGTGGAGACATTTCAACGCCCCCTATCAATCGTGCGATACGGATTATACCGGAAAGGGTGTGGATCAACTCGCGTGGGTGATCGAGCAATTAAGCAACCCACAAAAGCGTTCGTCTCGACGAATCGTCATGTCGGCGTGGAATCCGTGTCAGTTGGATGAGATGGCGCTTCCCCCTTGCCACGTATTGGTTCAATTCAATGTGTTGTCGGGGAATAAACTCTCTTGCAGTCTCTACCAGCGCAGTGGTGACGTAGGTTTAGGTGTGCCGTTCAATATCGCATCTTATAGTTTCCTGACACACTTATTGGCGAAACATTGTGGTCTGGAAGCATACGACTTTAATTATCATTTAGGGAACTGTCATATCTATGACGATCACATCGAACCTTTGCGAACGCAGATGGAGCGTAGGCCGCACAAGTTCCCCACCGTCGTTGTGAAGAACAAATATGATAATATTGCGGACTATGGAGTGGATGATTTCGAAGTGAACGATTATGTGTCTCACGAACCAATTCAAATGAGTATGCGTAAATAATCAGTAAAATATACATCATATTACTTATATTATGAGTGGAGCAGCAGCACTATCAGCGGCGAAACGAAGGCGAGGTGGCTCGGGTGCCCCAGCAAATTCGGCAGCGGCGGCGGCGCCATCTTCCGCACAGGCACAGGCACAGGCACAGGGACAGACGCAGGGTGCACGGGTAACCCCGATACAAATGCTTCAACAGCACAATATTCGCATCGCAAAATTGGAAGCCGCAAATACCAATACAGCAACAGCAACAACAGGGACCAATACCGAAGGCGTGTCGCAAGAACTCATGAAGCGCATGGACATATTGGAAACATCGGTTGCGGACGTAGTTGCTTCGAAAAATAATGGAAATGGAAATGGAAATGGTGAGCAAACACACGCGCTTGCCGTTGAACCCAAAGAAGATTTGGAGTTTTTCCGGAAGAAGACGATTCTTTTAGAGAAGCAGATATCCGAATTAAAACAGATGATGTTGAAGATTCAAACATTTGCCATGGAGACGAGCATGTCTCTCATGAAGTATAAGAACGGCATTGATATCAAGGAACAAGAACCGATTCGTATTGGTGATGGAACCGAAGATGAACCCGAAGATGAACCCGAAGATGAACCCGAAGATGAACCCGAAGATGGAACCATAACTCCCACGAACGAACAGGCAAATGACCATACAGACGATACTACAAAAGATACTCTAGCATAACCAATGTAACAATATTATAAATGAATATATTATAACAAATAATAAAATGAACGGTTTATTCGATGGTAATTATTTGGAATCTCTTGAAATAGATGATAATGTTAAAAAAATACTAATCGACAAAATGAATGAAAGTCTCCCACCAGGGCAAAATATTCAATCCATCGTTTCTGAGACAATTGCTGAAAAGGGGATAAATAACAAAACTAGATGGGTAAAGTGTATCGATACGTGTAAAGATAAACTAACACCATTTATTGATGCCGAACTCAATTCAACTGCTTATATGCTGCGTTTACTATCCAAAAGTATCGTCAGTGTAGAACCGTCAAGCAAACTGGTTATAGATTTTAGATATACTAGTCTCGAGACTATTACAGGTATATGGGAGGAAGATGAAAAGAATATTACCATATCTACAAGTGACGCAGATTCTGGTAGTGAAAAGCGGTTGATAATGGGGTTTGGTCCTAGCGCATCAGGCAAGACATTCTGGACTGAAAAACTTATTGAAATGATAGGGGAAAATGATAAAAGTTTTCCAAAGATTTTCTTGTCAATCGATGGTGGGATTGCGCGGGAGACATCAAATGTGTATCAACGAATAATCGATGAAATCGAAAAGAATAATAACATCGATGGGTTCGCAAATCTTGTTGCTGCTATGGGTGGTTCATCCCTCTTCAAATCGGATACAGTCAAAAAGGCAATAAACAAATACCTAGGTGCGTATGACGAACCTCCAATTAGTTTATATGTTCCGACCACTGCTAGCGGTTTAAATAATCCATATAAAAAATATGTCGACATAACAAAAGACAAAAAGTGGATAGGAGTTTATATATGGCAACACAAGACAAAGTGTCCATATGAGGATGAGTTCAAGTGTGAGACAACTGAAGAATGCGGCAAAACTAGAGAGAAAGAGGAGGGGAAAAAGTTCGGTTCAAAAGCATATGGGAGGTCGAAGAGAAATGGACGCAATTATCTTAGAATTGCACCAGGGGGGCAAATAGACATACATAATTCGGGTAGCAAAGATAGGAAATCAATAGTCACCGAATATGATGTTAGAGAGAAGTATTTATTGAACGATGGACTGGTTCTCAAGCACGGAGGAGTATATAAACGAAAAGGTCGAGAAGAAGTAGGTGATGCTGTGAGTATAGTAGCCAAGTTCAGCGTGGAAAAATATGGTGGAAGGAATACGCGGAGCAAACATACGCGGAGCAAGCATACGCGGAGCAAGCATACGCGGAGCAAACATACGCGGAGCAAGCATACGCGGAGCAAACATACGCGGAGCAAGCATACTGGGAGGAAGAAGAAGAGGACACGGAGACAGCGTTTCAATTAATCTCCCTTTGTATGAGTTAAAATGTTCTGTTCAGTTTAGTTATTCAATTAAAATTGATATAAAATATATACGCTAGTCAATATCAATTACCATGAAACTGATATTGAGTGATCCAGATAAAATTTCACAGTTTGCGGCGATTTTCCAGAATCTGAAGGCATTTTCGGAGCATGTTGTAATTTACCTTAGTGAAGAGGGTCTGTACATGCAGGGAATGGAATCAAGTCACTGTAGTTGTTTCGAGAGCCGCTTGACATTCGACTGGTTCAATGATTTTGAATATAATAAAGAAAATGATGTTCCTTCGTTGGGGGTTAATACCTACGTCCTGCAAAGAATTATTGGAACGCGACGTGATGGACAAACCATCGAATTAGAGACAGATTCGAACGGCGACACGCTGAAAATATCCTTCACTGGAGAAAAGGAGGCGGGTGCGAATTGTCTTAATAAGTATTTCGAAATACCAATCATGGATATTGAAGAGCAACTTATGGAGTTGGGCGGTTCTGAGAGCGAGGTTGATTTGGTGATGCCTAGCAAGAAGTTTTGCGAACTCATTACGCAACTCCAAATATTTGACGATAAACTTTCCCTGACATTTACGGAAGAGACGGTAGCGTTTCTCTCTAGTGGTTCAGAGGGTTCGATGAAGGTCAACGTGAGCTTCGACGATGTGGTCGAGTATGCGGTTGCCGAAGACACAACGTTGAAACAATCGTATAGCCTAAAGTTTATTTCGATGATGTGTCTGTTTAGCAAACTCAACGACGAGTTTACGATGGCGTTTAGTAACAACCGCCCAATGGAAGGTCGGTACAAACTCGATGGAGAGAGTTATGTCAAGTTCTACTTGGCGCCCAGAGTGGACGATGACGACGAATACTAATGACGACGAATACTAATGACGACGAATACTAATGACGACGAATACTAATGACGACGAATACTAATTATATGTAATGTGTAAGGAATAGGTAAATTTATTATTTGAAAGAGTTAGTATGAAATTTATTTTAGTAACGTTGATATTTTGTGTGACACTTTTTCTATATTTACACGTATATTTTCATATCAAAACAAGCGATGATTTGGAAATATTTGATATTGAGCAACCTTCAAAAGAGAAACTGGAAGAGATATGCGATTTGCGACAGCCGATGAGAATGGAGCTCGCAAATGATACTCTCGAAAATGCTTGCCAACGCTCTAATCTGACGAATACATATCAGTCATTCGATGTCCACATTCGCAATGTAAAGGAACCCACGTCCGATGTCGGTGATTTGTATGTTCCGTTGCGTTGGAAGAACGCGGCGGATGTGATGGAGAATGATACAAAGGGCCAATATATCATCGCCACAAACGCGGGATTTCTAGATGAGTCTGGGTTGTCGAAGACGTATCGCGATGCCGATTCTTTTATCAGACCTTATATGTTGGCATCGTCGCACTACGATTATCTTAGCGGTTCCGTAGGTGCTCACACTCCATTCGCCTACGATATTCACTACCGCAATTATCTTTTTGTTGCGTCGGGTGTTGCCAAAATCAAACTGGCTCCACCTAAGTCATCGAAGTATCTGAGTCCAGTGAAAGATTATCATAATTTCGAGTTTCGTAGTCCAATAGATCCATGGAACGTGCAGGAAGAATATGCTGGGGACTTCGAAAAAATCAAATGCTTGGAGGTTAACGTACGACGAGGACAATTGCTGTTTGTTCCGGCATATTGGTGGTATAGTATCGAGTTTGGAGAGAATACGGTGGTCTCTTCATTCAAGTATGATTCCTTTATGAGCATGGTTTCTACAACAGACCACCACGTGAAACGTTTTCTCCAATCACATAACGTCAAGAGAACACATTTACCGCTTGTGGAAAAAGACGTGGAAAAAGACGTGGAAAAAGACGTGGAAAAGGAGGTGGATAAAGACGTGTATAAAGACGTGGTGAAGAATGTGGATAAAGACGTGTATAAAGACGTGAAAAAAGACGTGGTGAAGAATGTGGATAAAGACGTGGAGAGAAATGAAGAGCAAATAAATGAAGAAGTTAATTCCGACATAACAGAACAAACTAACCATTTGAAAGACAAAACAATAGAAGCCGAATAATCTCAACACTATCTCGCTATTCTACGTGTGTCTGTTTCATCTTCATTCTATTTCGGCGTTGTGGTATTGGATAAAAACACCGCACGATTAATATCATTGCTAAAACCGGCAATAGCATACCGCATATAATGTACAAGGGCATTATTATTGATTATGTAAATATTAGCATTTCTATTTATATGATTTAGTCTGTGGCGTTGTTGGTGGAGAGAAGAGATTCCACTTCATCTACATCTTGGGTCATGTATATGGGTGCTACTGGTGACTGAATTAAGAATATGAAATCGAGCATATATTGAACGAAGTTGCTGCTTACAATGAAGACGCTTTTTTGCAGGTATTGATACGGACATTTCTTTAATTTACCAATGAATGAACTCATGCGGATGCTATACTTTAGAGGGACATACCCAACGCGCGTTGTATCGAAGACGAATGAGAAATCGCGTTTTGCATTATACAAAGTTATCCACTCTTTTAGGAACGCGTCAAATGACGCATCGTTGACTTCATCGGAAAACATAACTTTTACGATGGAACGTGTTTCATATTTTGTGTAATCAAATGTAGCCCACATAATTTGTTTTGTGATTTTATATTATCATATGAATGTAAATTAGGATATTTAATTTAAATATTTGCTAATATTATAATGGCTAAAACACGATATGCTCGCAAGGTTTCGAAGCGTAAAGGGGCGACGAAGCGTAAAGGGGCGACGAAGCGTAAGGGGGCGACGAAGCGTCGCGCTAACACGAAGCGTCGCGGTATGAAGAATAAGCGTCGTGGTGGTAGTTTGCGAAGTTTTATGCGTGGCGTAAGGCGCTTAGGAAACCTTGGGTCCAAAGGTGTGAGTAATGCTGCGAGTGGCGTTGGAAGTGCTACCAGGTATGCTGCGAGTGGCGTTGGAAGTGCTGCGAGTGGCGTTGGAAGTGCTGCCATGTCTGCTGCGAGTGGCGCAGCCAAGTCTGCCGCAAATAAGGCAAACGACGCAATGAAAAATTTTAAAGCTGCTGCGGCAAATTCAGCTTGTATTGGAGTGGACCAAGAACTTGAAGAAGCTGAAAATAAACTATCAAATCTTAATGATAAAATTAAAAGATTAACGGATAACAAAAATGTATGTGACCGACGCATTGTTATTAGAACTACTTAAATCGGATTGACGACGACAATCATCAAGACCATGGGTATCGTGACCTGCCAGGAGATTTGAATTTATAAATAGTCAATAGCATATCAAAGAAATCCGGTATAAACCGCGAATAAGTTATAACAAACATATTAAAGATTATATGCTGGATACTAGCATATGAGTCTGGAAGGGGAGTCAATTGGAATCGATCTAGGAACTACGTATTCGTGTGTGGGGATTTGGCAAAATGACCGGGTAGAGATTATTGCGAATGACCAAGGAAATCGCACCACACCATCATATGTTGCTTTCAACGAGAAGGAGCGTCTTATTGGGGATGCGGCGAAGAACCAGGCATCGGTGAACCCGCATAATACGGTCTTTGACGCAAAGCGCTTGATTGGTAGAAAAGTGGCGGATGCGTCCGTTCAGTCGGATATGAAACACTGGCCGTTCAAGATCGTTCCCGACGCGAGCGACAAACCGCTCATTCAAGTGACCTATCAAAATGAGCTGAAGGATTTCACGCCCGAGGAGATTTCCTCGATGATTCTGGTGAAGATGAAGGAGATTGCGGAGGCCTACTTGGGGAAGGACGTGAAGAATGCGGTGGTGACCGTTCCGGCCTATTTCAACGACTCGCAGCGCCAGGCGACGAAGGACGCGGGTGCGATTGCTGGACTCAACATCTTGCGCATCATCAACGAACCGACTGCGGCAGCAATCGCATATGGTCTCGATAAGAAGGGCGACGATGAGAAGAACGTGCTTATTTTTGACCTGGGTGGAGGCACGTTTGATGTGTCGTTGCTGACGATTGAAGAGGGCATCTTCGAGGTGAAGGCGACCGCGGGGGATACGCATTTGGGCGGCGAGGATTTCGATAATCGTATGGTGACGCATTTTGCGACGGAGTTCAAGCGGAAGACTAAGAAGGACATTCACGACAACGAGCGGGCGTTGCGTCGTCTTCGCACCGCGTGCGAGCGCGCCAAGCGAACCCTATCGTCGTCGACGCAGGCACACCTAGAGATTGATTCGCTTTATGATGGGATAGATTTCAACTCGACCATTACGCGTGCGCGGTTCGAGGACATGAACATGGACTACTTCCGGAAGTGTATGGAGCCAGTGGAGAAGGTGCTGCGCGATGCGAAGATTTCGAAGGCGCAGATCCACGAGATTGTCCTGGTGGGCGGTTCGACGCGGATTCCGAAGGTTCAGTCGATGCTGAGCGACTTCTTTGGCGGAAAGGAGGTGTGCAAGTCGATCAATCCCGATGAGGCGGTGGCGTATGGAGCCACGGTACAGGCCGCCATTTTGAGCGGCAACAATGAATCGGAAAAGCTACAGGACGTGCTACTGCTTGATGTGGCGCCGCTGTCGCTTGGGTTGGAAACTGCCGGGGGCGTGATGACCCCGCTTATCAAGCGCAACACGTCTATTCCAGCAAAGAAGAGTCAGACGTTTTCCACCTATTCGGATAATCAACCCGGTGTCCTGATTCAGGTCTATGAGGGAGAGCGCGCCCAAACGAAGGATTGTAATCTGCTCGGCAAGTTCACCCTTGACGGGATTCCACCTATGCCGCGGGGTCAGCCCCAGATTGACGTGGCTTTTGATGTGGATGCGAACGGAATCCTCAACGTGAATGCGGTTGAAAAGTCGACGGGTAAGGAGCAGAAGATTACGATTACGAATGACAAGGGACGACTGAGTCAGGAGGACATTGAGAAGATGGTCGCGGATGCGGAGAAGTTTAAGGAGGAGGACGCGAAGGTGTCCGCGCTTATTGAGGCAAAGAATAAACTCGAGAATTACGTGTATTCCACGGAAAGTATGATGGGCGACGAGAAGATGCAAATGGAAGAAGGGGATAAGGAGACGGTCAAAGCAACTCTTGAAGAGGTGAAGACGTGGCTTTACACCGAACACGATAATGTCTCTGACTACGAGGATAAGCAGAAGGAGGTCGAGGCAGTTCTAATGCCGATTTTCCAAAAGATGGCAGGCAATGCGGGTATGCCCGGAGGCGATGGTATGCCCGGAGGCGATGGTATGCCCGGAGGCGATGGTATGCCCATGCCCGATGTTTCACCACCCGAAGCACCCGTGGACGAACCGAGCATAGAGGAAATTGACTAACGATAATTTTGTAATAATTATTATATAACTATATAATTAATCTGTGTATAGTTATATGAGCTCGAACAGTGATGTTCATAGTAGGGTAAGTGATATTGTGAATAATGATGGCGCTTACACTGAAGAAGGGCTTTCTATCAATCCTAATAGTAATTTTGTAGTGGTGACATATTGGTGGGGTCGTGGTAATGATAACAGAAATATGGCAAGACCTTGTGCTGATTTTTATGAAGATTACATTAAGAAAGTTAACAAGTTTATGGTGAATTTTATTTATTCTTCGGTTGAAAATGTTAAGATTGAAAACGCCGCTAAAAAAGAGGCAGCAAGAGAAGAAAATAATCAAGAATTAATTGTGCAACTAGAACAAGGCCTTGTTAGTGAAGTAGAAAAAGCAGAGACAAAAATATTTAGCATGTTAGAAGAAAGCAAAGGGAAAAGATTTCCAAGTCTTATGAATTTGGTATTCAAGATGGTAAAACATTATATGGAAAACATATGCGAACATTATAATATTCAACAGAACGCGATTTCTCCTTGTAAGCAGTTATTCCAAAAAGAGAATCCCAACGGCGCAAGCTCTTTATCACAAAATGTGCCGATTTTACCAACGGCCGAGGAGTTATTTGAAAGCGCATTTGAATCTTTCGTTTCTGGGATTTTAAAAAATAAGGACACAATAATAGCACTTAGTAGAGTTCAGAGGGAGTTCAACCAAATTAAATCCGCATTTTTGATACGTCGCGAAGCATCTCTACGTAATGAGACGCATACTGAAGATATCAAAGAACTTGCACGAGTGGAAAATGAAAAAGTTTCTGAAAAACAAAGAGAAAAAACCGGATTGCAGAAAGAGTTAATAACAAATTTGAAACGCAAGGGCGGCGAATTAAATAAGTCAACGTTTGATGAATTGATAGACACGTTCGAACACATATCGCCGGTCAAATTCGAAAGTATGATTGACGAATGGAAAGACTCGTGTAGAAGAAATAACTGTAATTATTTAGCAGTTGAATACAAAGAATTTGCAAGCCCAGGTGGTTATCAACTAGCAATAAACGCAAAACCCAAATTTATTAAAAAGGCATTGGATATTTGCAAGGGTAGGGCAGTTTTATATATTGACGGCGATATGTTAATACAAAATTATCCAGCTATTTTTGATATGAAAGATGTGGATTTTATGGCGCGAGGTTGGTGGATTGACCCCAGGTCTAGTTGGAAGATGACCGAAAGTATTATGTATGACCCTTATAACTTTGAAACGTCGGGGGGAACTATGTTTTTCAATCATACGATTGAATCAAAAAAACTTCTTGAGTTGTGGATAAATACTGCGGAAAAAGAAATCAATGCGGGAAAGGCAGATGACCGCGTATTGTCATTAGTATTTAATACCATGGGTGTCCTTACGTGGATACGAATCCTTCAATTACCGATAGAGTATTTGTGGTTATCGTTAGATTATGATGAACGCATGATGACCGAGGTGTATGATTACGATGAAAACCGGATGAAGACAACCATTCTTATCGAGCACCCTCATTGTCTTACAAGTGAGGATACGGCAACAGGTGCCGGTGCTTCTAATGATAGACAGCCAAAATTTTACGACTTCTTGGAAGATGTATTTCCTTGCTCTGAGACCACGCACGAATACATCATGTTCAGAAAACTCATTGAAGAAAGTGGATTTGTGAACAATGGTGTGGTAGATGAATCTTTAACCGAATTTATGGGTTTATCAAATGAAGAGCGATTGATGAAAGAAAATAGTATCAAGGAGTCAATGCTTTTATTGAATCAACAAATCGGTGATCCTACCATTCAATCGAGCGAGAGAGAAAAGTTGAAGCAACAAAGAGAATTGCAAAAGAAGGAGCTCAATAAAACATTGTATTTACCATTTTTCTACTGGTATTATCATTTTATGGGCGATGTTAAATATTTGAATGATGGTAATGCTGATTTATATGACTTGGGATTTGTGGATCCTGATGATGAAGACGGCGAAGATAATACACAGCCATTGTCTATTGTTTCTTACAAGGACAAGTTTGGAAATAAACCGCACCCTAGTGGAGAAGGATTGAGTGTGAATAAGGTTGTGAATATTAATATGAAATACGCAACCGACCCTAATTCCGAAAATGAACTGATATCAAATAGCAATGTTGAAGTAAGCGATGATAACCAGTTCAAAATTATTGTCCCAAATGATGCCACTTACACTACGGATAAATCATTCATAAGATTACTCTTGAAATACTTGAAACAGGACAAAATTATCATCATCGACCCATTAAAACAGCCTGGTTACAATGAAGCATTATCCCGCTCATTGAGGGAGAGATTAGACAATCTTTATGCTAATATTGATTTTGCATTCAGTCCTGACTTGGATGTTACCGTTCGAAGAAGCACGTTCTACAAACCAAAGATTAATATGAATCAACCAATATTATTGAAACCTGATGACCGGCTGATAGATTTCTTGTCCATGCAATTATCGTTAGAAGAATTCTCTCTGTTTTTATACAGAGGGAGTTATGAGTTCATGTCATTAATTCGTCTGGCATATCTGAAGAGGCCAAGAACATCGGAACCGCAACTTGTGGGAGGTTCTATTGGAAATGGGAAATATAACTCTGACGCACTGCTCAAGGGATATGAAGCCACGCTCGAACAACTGTTTGGTGGCGGTAGCAATAGGACAAAATCAAAGAAAACACGAAGAAGACATTACAAGATACGCAAGTCAAGAAAAAAACGAACAAAGAAAAACATTAATTAGCAAGGGCACTAGCAAGGGAGTATATTTATTTGAATTCGGGGTTCCAAGATAATTCTCCATTTATGAATCTACTCAAGAACTCGTCTGGAGAATTGGATTCGGTTCTAATTTTTGTATGTTCAAAATCGATGATCCATATATTTTCATGGTTATCTAGCATGAAATTATATCCAGTGATATCGATGTAATCAATACCTTGTTCGCATAGGAATCTTAGGAAGTTTCGGATGATGTCAATAATGTTGGGAGGAACGCCTCTTATGTCTTCCCCATAAATATTAGATAAGTTATCCCCGTTAATTTTTTCTAATGTAAGACACCTATTCTCTCTATCATACGAAATAATTTTTGGAATGTGAATATTAATACTTGTATTTCCGATTAAAGAATAGCAGAGAGTATGAAGAAGATATTCATTCTGGTTGACGTCGTTTTTGGTAAATGTGTTTGTCATTGTTTGACTTCGAGGATATGGAACAAATATGTTTCAATTTTTTTTGATAAAACAAATAAAATTGATGTAAAAACGAACCACGATAATTATGGGTATATACTATGGCATCGTTCGAACCACAAGATCGTAATTATTCGGCGTGGACGTTTACCGACGGCGACGTGGACTCTAATGCGTTTGATCCAACCCGCGATAAAATGTTGGTGGGCGACACCATCCATTCGGGGTCCATCGAACGCACCTCGAAATATCGACACACCAAGTCCATTCCGGGTATACTCGTATATAACGGCAAAACTTACGGACGGCGCACAGGGCGGATGCTGTATAAGTGCGTGCCCAACGACCGACAGTTGCCCGCGTTTCTCGTCCCGTATGCACCAAAGGGGACCGCATTTAATAAATCGAAGACGAACAAGTTTGTGCTCTTTCAGTTGGTCGAATGGACCGGTAAACATCCGCTGGGTATGATCACAAACACGCTCGGGGAAGTGAGCGACCTCTCGGTGTTCTACAGCTACCAGTTGTTCTGTAAGGAGATTCACGTGCCCATCCAGCGGTTCACCAAGGCGGCCAACGTGGCGGCGCGCAACCAGCAAACGAGTTCCGGTTGGGGCAACCATATGGAAGACCGAACGTCACTTGAGTGCATCACGATTGACCCAGAAGGCTCGGTCGATTTTGACGACGCATTGAGTGTGGTCGAGAAGGCAGACGGAGGGCACATTGTCAGCGTATATATTTCCAACGTGGCGGCGTGGCTCGATACACTGGGATTATGGGAGCATTTCACCGACCGCGTGGCGACCATTTATCTCCCAGATTCGAAACGTCCCATGCTGCCTCCAGTGCTGAGTGATAATTTGTGTAGCCTTGTCGCAGGCGAGCGGCGATACGCGGTGGCGATGGACGTTTCGTTGACACCCGAACACACCATTGAGACGGTGGACTTCACGAATTGTGTCATCAACGTGGCGCGCAACTACACGTATGAAGAGAAGGCACTTTTAGCAAAATCTCAGTATCAGGATATTTGCACTATAGCGAAGTCGTTGTGTCAGGACGGCATGTATGTGGACGAAATAAAGGATAGTCATGATGTGGTTGCGTATTATATGATCATGATGAACCATCGTGCCGGAAGAATTCTTATGGAATCGAAATGCGGAATATTTCGCGGTGTGTCAATCGTAGATAGAGAGAAATCCCCTGCTGTTAATCCGATTCCTCAAGAGATTAAGCGCATTGTTTCGTTATGGCGAAACACCAAAGGCGATTACGAAACATCGGAAACACACAAGGGACACGATTTGATTGGGAAAGGATTGGACGTGTATGCCCAAGTAACGTCGCCAATACGGCGCGTGGTGGATTTAGTGAATATTATCGAACTACTCAAGATTATGGGTGTTGCTCCGGAAGTCTCCGGGATGCGCGAGTTCGCAAAAATGTGGACGGAAACCCGCATCCACCACATCAATCAATCCATGAAAAATATCGCGCGGGTTCAGAATGATTGTAAACTGTTGGAGAATTGCTCTCGAAAAAATAGTGCACACGAGTATGTTGGATATGTCATCGAAACAAGTCTGGCGTCGTCGATCCAAATGTCGTCCAACCAAGTATCCTTGTGTAGCCATACCGTCCACCTACCAGAACTCTCTCTTACGACACGTGTAGATACTGAAAAAGAACTGAGATTATATGCGGCACATCGTTTTACACTACATTTGTTTGTGGATGAATCTACCTTGAAACGAAAAGTTCGCCTACAATTTGTTCGTTGAAAAAGATATGTTATTTTTTTCCTAAAAAATGTATTTGACTATAGTATATGAGTTCTGAAAATACAGAGGAAAACGTTGTCGTGTCCGAGGAAGTTAAGGAGGAAGAACCGCTCACTAAGAAACAAAAGAAAAAGGCCAAGGCGCAAGAGGAGGCGGACGCTGCTGCCAAGGCGCAAGAGGAGGCGGACGCTGCTGCCAAGGCGCAAGAGGAGGCGGACGCTGCTGCCAAGGCGCAAGAGGAGGCGGACGCTGCTGCCAAGGCGCAAGAGGAGGCGGACGCTGCTGCCAAGGCGCAAGAGGA